>Ga0209589_1002569_pt1 | contig 31563 bp, 18 predicted proteins | sample CowpeawhiteBW_FD_187525 | JGI IMG/M metagenome (GOLD analysis project Ga0209589, IMG submission 187525) | Root nodule microbial communities of legume samples collected from California USA - Cow pea white BW (SPAdes) (version 2) | ecosystem: Host-associated > Plants > Roots > Nodule | place: USA...
TATAAATATATATATATATATATATATATATATATATATATATATATAAATAAAAGGGTCATGAGATAAAAAGATAGTGGTAAATATTAAACGTATTTCAGTACCAAGTGAGACCGGAGAAAATTACTTTTTTTCTTTTTTAATAATGGAAGGAGAAGATATAAAAAATGAGGAGATAGATAATAATTTTTTTCTTCACTTTTTTTGTTTCTTCATAACATAACAAAATGAAATTAGGCAAAAATGAGAGATAAATACAACATGTGGAAAACTAAAACGACAAATAGAATAAAAAATAAAATTTATCTTAATAATTTATTTACTTTATTATATTTGATTTTATATTTTATAATTTATTAACATTAAATGTTATACTCTATAATAGAAATAAAAAATACCTAATTTTATTTTTATTAACTTTTCAATATACTATTAGCTAATTTAAAAAGATATGCATTTAAAAAAATTTAAAAATAAATAATTAACAAATTTTAAACATATATAATTTAAAAAAAATTAAAAAATTGAAAGAATGAAAAAGTTTGGAGGGGCCGTGGCCCCTCCCTGCCTCAACTATGCTCCGCCCCTGCAAGCAGTACATATATCATCCAATCATGTTATGACTTCTCAAGCAATACACTAGACTCTGACTCGACTCATTCGAATATGTATAATCTAGTCGGATTCAGCGGATGCTTGCACTTGTGGTGGATACCTCTGTTCATCCCCGAGCTGCTCACCATCGAGCTAAGTGTTACAAGTGTTATAATGTTTCAATTCCCCACACACAAGGTTAGCCCTTAATGAGTTTCAGGCCTCCTGCTACTCTCACCACAAGAGTCAATCCGCTCTAAGTGAGACTAACTAACTCCTTAGAGTGTCAGGATGCAACCTTACCTTGAATCCTTACCCAATTATACGGATGGGGCACCACCATGAACACCCACTAACAGGAGTCATGGAATTACATCCCGACCACTGAAGCACGACTCTGAAATCTCACCTAGAGATTTCAAGGAATTACGCACTGACACATAACAAATATATTCAAACAATCAAATAACAATAATCAAGCATTCAAACCTCATATCAACCATTGTAACCACTTCCCATTCGTATTCCATGTTGAATCCATACCATCTCATTCTTCCCAATTCACATATATAGACTTTCATCTCATACAAGATCACATGCATCATACTACTCATGCATAATCATTCTCCTTATGCTTTTAATATAACAAATCAGCTCAAAACAGTTGCCAATCACAAAAGAATAGAGAAAACAACAAACATTCCAGTACCCTCGCCCAGCTCCTCGCTCAGGTCGAAGGGTCTCGCTCAGGCGAGAGGGACTCTCGATCAGGCGAGCTCCCTTCGCCCAGGCGAGAGCTCGACAATCTAGAACAGGGGCCAATCGCACTAGCTCGCTTAGGCGAGCTATCCTAGCTTGAGGAGGAATTCTCCCGCTCAAAATAAGGACCACCCGCTTGAGCTAACAGCTCACGCAGAAGGCCTGGGCGAGCCTCTGCCAGTGTCGCTTAGGCGATCCTGACTCGCCTGTGTGAGATTATCAATTTACGTCCTTGTTCTGACCTGCAATAGTCTCATTTTCGAATCCAAACAGTCACAGAAGTCATCCCACATATCCATAGCAACGTACAATCCATACAAATACTAAGCATACCCAAGAACAGGCCAAACATAAATTAAAACTTGAAACCCTAACTTCCCTTACCTAGAAAGGGGTCAAAAAGACGCTTTGGCAGCCAAGTGTAGAGAATGTAGCAGCTTTAGGTACGAACTGGAGAGCTGAAAGAAATAATGGAATAGAACCAAGAAATGGGTTACCATGAAACCCTAATTGGAAATACGAAGAGGGGTAATGGAGACCAGTACAAGCTAGTAAAAAAATACTTACACGGGGGAGAAAATGGATCTGAGCTAGCTTGAAGATGACAGAGCTCTAAACCCTAGCAGAGCTACTGTTCTGTAAGGGAAAGGAGTCAAGGTTTGATTTTGGCAAAGTGAGAGTAGAATATGAGTCTTGGCTGCTTTAGGGGCCTGGGCACCCTATGGGCTAGCCATTAGGCCCATTTGCTTAGGACAGGCCCTTAAGACTTAGGGCAGAAAAGGAATAGAAATAAAAAGGGGTCTTATAGGAACCGCCTAAAAGATTTTCTCAAGCCACTTTGTGTAAATTCTTGTGATAATACATGATATTATCCCATTATTTTCATCAAAACTTCTCCTAATTGAAGAAAAAAAATATAACCACTTTAAAAGACCATAAACAATGCTTCAAACATTCAATTTCCTAAAGGTATGTAACACATAATTTGAGAACAAACCTAATCTTAGATTCCTTCCTTTAAGGAGCACTAACCTGAAAGCTAGAGACATGAACCATCATTTTTTTTATAAAAAGAGTATATAGAAGAAGCCATTAAGCAACAAATATATCTTTTGTTATACCTAAGTTCCATTTAAAATCTAATCATTTGCTTAATGAACAACCCAAACAACTTACCATTTTCAAATGGATTATTTGTTATAGGCCATGGTGGAGTAAACATCTCAAAAAGACCTATTAGAATAAAAGGCTAAAAAGCAACATGAATGAAACTTCAAAAGATAAAATCAATTTATTCACTTAGTTCTTATTTAAGAAGTTACAATAAATGACTCTCAAGAAAATGCATGTTAAATCTAATTCACAAGATATGATTATAGTAGGTCTAGTTCTAGACTCATCATTACACATACAACAAAATAACTATGACATGCACATTACCACAACAAAAATTGGTTTTAGGTGGAGTTATATTTAGCGTTTCTGAGGTTTTAACCCCAATTAAAAGTATTACTTGCAGTTTGACTTACTCCTAATAAAACCAGCATAGCTAATGGATTACTAGCAGTTTTTAGTAACCCCTAGGAAAGAATAATTTCCCGATGATTTTTAACCCTTATAAATTACCAACGATTTTGAACCCCCATTACTTCCCAGGGTCTTAAACCCCATTATTTCTTAGGGCTTTCAAACCCATTCTACGTGCATGTTTATTTTTAGTTGTTTTTCATGGGGGTTTCAAAACCCTGTTAATTTCATTAGTTGTCTTTTTTAATGCATTTTTTAATGCACATAAATACCTAAGACAATTAAAAAAAGACAAAAGACAAATATTCTAAAATGATTGTATTATATTGAATATAACATTAACTATTGGATATAGATAAAAAGTTTACAACTTGAAGCTAAAATATTGTAAAATAACACTAAATTCGTTAAAGAAATTGTTTTCCAAGCACTGCTCTTTGACAACTCCAACACCCATCACTAATGATGCAAATGAGACTAAACCATTTTTGGCTCCTAACATTGTTGCACACACCCAATTTGCCCTCTATGAATCATCTATGTTTCAATCTTCAATTTCTTGGTTTTGTTTTGGTTCCACCCCAACTGCATAAACGAGAATTTCAACATGATTCAATGAAGTTTCATTCGTTTTCTGGACATTAAAGGAAGTGGTGAATGATATCACTTAACAATGGCATAAACATCATTTTCATTAAAATACCAAAATTCAGAAAAAAAAAACTTTTCGTTGAAATCCTCCTAGTTTGCTTAACTATGCCTTGAATCAATATTGTGATGTTGAACTGTCTAGATCTTCACTCTGGCACTCAATGCATGTCAATTAGGTTTAATTTCGTTGTCTTACTTAGCTTTAAAATTTTTGATCTCATGTTTTGTCTTAGGTTTTTGTGTAGCTGTTTTACATGTTCGTTAATTCCATAGCAATTGTACCTAATTTTTTTAGTATTGTTCACTGTTTCATATTTGCTTCAGTCTATGTTTAGTTTTCATTCGCATAATTAGGTTCATGTGTTTGTTCTGTATGTTCGAGAGTTGCCCTTAGATCTTTAGCAACTATTTGCACTGCATATTTTCACTGTTCTTGTTCATTCGTGCTGATTTTTTTTCTTGCATTTTTTGTTAAGTTTGAATCTGTTGTTATTTGAAATTCATCTGTTGGCAAATGATTGATCCAGACCGAAGCACTTCATGAGCATTCCACCACTGTGCTATCTGATTTGTATCAGAATATATATGTGGAAACTCAAGCTTGGTCATGTGAATGCATAGGTTGTGTTAGTGTCTTGTCTTGAGCAATTTGTATTCATTGACTTTGTCATGTTTCATTATTGACATATGTGTTTTGGTGCTATTGCTCGCTTATTACTTTGATTAAGTTTGGGCGCTACCTCAGTCTAGCATCCATGTGTTTTGTGTTTCTTTTTGCAATTCAAATTTGCTTTGATTGACTCATATCCAGATTTTGAAAATATTGATTGGTCTTTGGCAATTTGAATCTGAATTACAAACTATAGTCATGTCTATTTGCTTTGAATACTAGTACTTGTGTTTATCTTTCTTTCCAGTACTGGTTTAGTATCCATTGTTCTTCAATTTAACCATATGTCTACTTCGCCATGTGTGTTTAGCCTTGCGTGAAAAAAAATTGCTCTAGTTGATAGTTGAATCTAATTTGTTCATGATATCTTGCTTTGAATTAGTTGTTCCAGTGATGTTTCTTTATTGTTGCACTAAACTGAGACATGAGGAATTTGTGTCCAATATCCTACATCTCATTGTGGTTTGACAACATTGTGGAGTGAATATTGGATTCACTGTGAAACATTGAGTTTGGCTATGTCAGTTTCAGTGCACCACATCTTTTCAATTTTTTTTCACTCTCTTTGTGTCATGTCCAGTTTGTTGATATATTAATTGCATCCAATTTTCATTCAGCTATTTCATTTTGTTTGAATCACAGAGTCAGTTTTGTTTGAGTAAAATCTGATGCCTAATTCTGCTAGTTCCCTGCACTAGCCGTTACTTTCTTTGTTGATCCTTTGTTGAGTATTGATTAAAATCAGATTCATATGCATTGCTGTGATGTAGTTTTTTATGTTGACTATTTCTTAAAGAATTTATATAAAATATGTAAGCATGTCACCACGATAAAAATTGGTTTTAGTTAGGGTTATATTTAGCGTTTATGAGGTTTTAACCCCAATTAAAAGTGTTACTCGCAGTTTGACTTACTCCTAGTAAAACCAAAATAGCTAATGGATTACTAGTAATTTTTAGTAACCCCTAGAAAAGAATAATTTATCGACGATTTTGAACCCTTATAAATTATCGACGGTTTTGAACCCCCATTACTTTCCAGGGTCTCAAACCCTAATCCCTAAACCCTAAACTACAAGAAAAATCGCAATTACCGATGGTAGTAATCCATCTATAACGACACAAATCTGTCGGTAAAATGGTATTACCGATGGACTACCGATGACCAGAAATCCGTTAATTAACGCATCGTCAGTAACAATTTATCGATAGATGCTTGAGATCCATCATTATTTATCGACGGACACATCCTTCGCAAAAATCGTCGGTTATTACCAAAGGATACATCCGTCGGTAAAATCAATGCATAACCGTATGTAGTTTTTAACGGATTTGACCGTCGGTAATCCGTCGATACGTAAATAATTGTTTCCAGCAACATTTGTTTATTCAACATTTCCCAATTACTTGCATATAAAAAACTCTAACACAATTCCAGACAATTCTAACATTGCAAATAATTGAAGCATTTCATTATACCCATGAAATTCCATCCTACATGACATTTATTGCACCAAACATACCAAATAATCTGTAGCATAACATAACAATATTTGTTAAGTAATATATACATAACCACAATACCTAGTAAAAACATAATAAAACACAAGTTTATTAAAAGTACATGCTAAATATTTTTCTTAATGAAATGAAGAGCTAATAATCTTCATAATCTGGAGAAGATTCTCCATAATCTTCGTCTTCATTATTTTGTTGTTGAGACTGTGGTTGAGGGATTTCAAAGTTTTGTTGAGTAGGGTTTGGCTCTTATGGTTGTGGTTTTGGCTGTTGAAGACGAGCTTGAACATTAAGAGGTAGATATTGCAGAACTAGTGATTGAAAGGATCAAAACTCAGACCTCAATTGTTCATTTTCCTTTAGGCTTCGTGAGATTTGCTGCCTAATATTTGTGAGGTCCTCGGTATTAGAGGAGGAAGAAGTTGGTAGTTGGTTCAGGCTTACATTTGAACTTGTATATTTTGAAACAAGTTGGCCAACCCCATAAAGTCTTCCTTTATTTTTTCTCCAACCGTCTCAATCCAACACCTAGTCCTGATATTCTCGTCTTGTGTGGGATCAGTAGAGGATTGCTCTTGTGTTCCATCAGCACAACATAAGGATACCTCAGATCTAACTTGGAAAAGCCTAGTCTGAAATTCTTCCTGTTATTTATCATTATATGGTGGTGAGTGTATATATATATATATATATATATATATATATATATATATATATATATATATATATATATATATATATATATATGTATATATGTATATATATATATATATGTAAAGTTTAAGAGTACACCAGTGCAGGAAAGCAAAATGATAGCGGTTATTTTTAACTTTTGGTTTCGGGTGCGCACGCGAGGCATATATTGTCGAGGTAAAAAGACACTACTTTATGCCTCGGTTATCAATCCGAGGCATATTTGAATCATTACTGCCTCGGTTTTGGTTCAACCAAGGCATATTAATTATTAAAAAAAATCATTATAAAACCCACACCTCACTCACTTTCTTTTCTCTCACACACATGGGACCCACACCCCACACATTTTTTTTGTTTCACGTAGCACTCTCTCACCTCACTCATAAAACACACACTATTAACTTCTACACAAAATTCTTTCACCTCACAACACTCATTCTCATCACCGCACAACACATCTCTCACTCACAACACTACACTCTTTCTCTTCTCTCTCCCAGGGCCTACTCACTACACCACTCTCTTTTTCTCATTCACGCTACACTCGCTCTTTTTTTTCTCATTCACGTAACCCACCCATCACACACACTCTCACGGAACCCACACCATACCCCCACTAACCTTCACTAACCCACACAAAACCCTCACTTCACTCACTTTAATGCACCACTCACACCTCACTAAAACCCAACACACACACACACACAACTTCTTCAAATAATCAATTAAAGGCTCAAAGTAAAGATCAATAAAGGCCTTTGGATTTGATGGTCCTAGTATAAGACAACTCAAAAACATATAAGGTTTTGACATGCAAATTTTAGGAGGAAGATTGTATCGGTTAACAATCATGGGCTAAGAAGAATATGGTGAAGATGAAACCTGAATGTAAGGATTAAATCCATCTGAACATAGGCCAAGTTGCACATTGCGTGGATCAGACGCAAAGGTAGGATGTTTACGATCAAAGTGCTTCCAGGCTTCACCATCAGATGGGTGGCGTAGCATTCCTTGTCTTTGGCTTTCATGATGCCAAGTCATATGTGGCGCGGTTTGCATAGAAGCAAACATTCTTTATAATCTTGGGATTATAGGCAAATAGAACATTGACTTAACTGCAATTGGTTTTTTGCGCCTTGATCGTGGGTGATATCTTGGTTTATGACAAAATTTACATTCAAGCAATGCTGCATCTTTTTTTCCACTATCATTGTCATAAAGTAACATATAACTACTCACACAACAATCAATCTTCTTAGCCTACAATCCCAACTTTGATATTAACCTCTTAGCGTCATAATAACTCTTTGGCAAGCTCATATTTTGTGGTGTGAGATCTAACAAAGTTTGGTGAAACCCTCTAAGCATTGGTTGGGAATATTCCAATTTAACTTATAAGATAGAAGTCTAACATATACTGAAAATTTAGAGTCTCTCGCCCCTTCAAATAAAGGTTGATTTGCCTCCAGCAACAAATTATAAAAGCTTTGTGTGCATTCATTAGGACACTCTTCTAAGTTAGTGTCGTTGGGTTGTTGGGTTGATTGAAATTGACACAAACATTATTGACCATCTCTTCCATGTCACACAATTGCTCCATTTCAACAGTACGTACACCATCTTTAGGGACAGAATTATCACCTTCATGTAAATCAACAATTGGCATATCTTCACCGTGTAATGTTCAAATCCAATAATTTGGTATGAACCCTTTTTTATAAAGGTGAACTTTGACAACCTCATCTGTCAAAATCCTTATACAGTCACACTTAATGCAAAGGCATCTAATTCTACCTTCAAGTTCAAAACATCTAGACTGTCTTGCTACTCGGACAAACTCTTCAACGCCTAAGACAAAAGACTCCTTCGACCCCCTTCTACCACTATAACAACGATCATACATCCAAGCACGATTGAAAGGAGGTTCGCCCATGTTATAAAATAATAAAGGGAGAATTCGAATTAAGTGGAGCAATGTGGGAAATATCTCACTTATTGTGTAATATATCCAAATAGTAACCAAACATCATTGTCCTAATTGGAATGCAAGTCCCATGACTATGCAGACCAAAAGTATTGATTGTAATTACCTAGTTATAGGAATTCCAATAGTAATTACATAATGATAGTAAAATGGATCCAAGATGGATCCAAAATCACATTTAAAGCATAAGCATATTCGAAGCATAAACATATTCAAACCACAAACAGGCATAAAAAAACAATCAAAGATCAAAATAAGCCACTCACCTTTACTTTGAAGCTTCAGTGGAACACACTCACCACCAGTCAACAACCTTACTCACAAACACCTACATTGGCACAAATCATAACCAATAAAACCAAACAATTAGTTTGAGCAATTAAAACCAAACAATTAGTTCCAAAAATTACAACAAAAGAATTAGCTCCAGCAATTAAAACCAAAGAAATTCAGCAAATGTTCACATTTCACCCACTATAAAATTCACTTTTGTTAGAGAGTTGACCCAAAGGTTTACTTTTCAAGTCAAAGTTCCAAATCAATGTTTGAGCGTCTTAGCATCTTGGTTTAATGATTTGAAACATGTTTGAGCCTTTAATTATTTCATTCCAAGCATTTTACAAGTTTTGAGTGTGATATGCTCATTTAAGGTTTTCTAGACTACCTAGAATTAGGATTTATATTCTCCACTAGTTCTTTAGGAAAATTCACTGTTTTAGTAACTCATTAGCATCATATTAACCATGTATATATGGTAGAATCATGCATTTGCACACTGCTACACGTTTTGACCCTTGATCACACAAGCATGTGCATAATTGGCTTAGTTTTCTTACTTAAAAGTGGGGTTTGGATAGTGATTTCGTGCAACTATGATTGTTGGAGGGTTCTCACAGTTATTTTACCTATTATATCATATTGAAATGTGTTCAAAGCATTTACAACACTGGAAACTCATTTTTTGTCTTCATGTGCATTTTAGGCACTATTTACAAGCCATTTTGCACTTACTTTACTTGAACTAGTCATTTTTTAATTCTATTTATATTTTGTTCACTTGTTTGTTTCTAAAGTCCACTTGCATCATATTATCCATGGACAAAGGATGAGAATACCATTTTCATACCCCATTTTAAACCTCACACACTCAATTTCAAGAAAAATCCTTATTTTAAGTCTTTAAATATCTTTATGTGTTTGCTGTTTTGAATTGTTTCATTAGTATTATTGATTCATTTTAGAGTACATTTTGCTTTCCATTTACTAACAACTAACCCTTAATCTGCTTTTTACTAGTTTGAGACTAATTAGTTAGCCTAGTTTAACCTTGTTTTCTTGTATATAGGGAACTAACACTAATACATGAAAGTCTATTCTAACTAAATCTAAAATGTAGAATTAGATTATAGAATGGATAAAAACACAACTGTAGTGAATATTCATTTCACACATAAAAAATTCACGTGTTACTCTAATCAAGACAACACCCCAACTCAAAAGCATGCAACTTTTGCATATGCTCAAAACTGCAACAGTAGAATAATGTTAAGAATATGATAGTAGTTATTTTTACACAACACATCAGTAGAACTTGCTCTGTGACAGAAGTGAATCAAGATGACTTCATTCAATTATGCATAAGTGTTGAAACAAATGCATAGTATGCTCCAACAATGGCCCTTGGACAAATATGATGAATGAATTAAAGATGATGTTGAACTACATGAGCTTACGTGAATTATAATGGCACATTCAACAAGCATATATCACAACAACAAACCAGCCTAAAATATATCTGTGACAGTATTAATTTAGCACCTGGCAGCAACAAAATTATTGACCAAATTCATATCAAAGTGAATTGAATCAATGTAGTAAAAATGTGAGTGCATATGCAAAACTAGTATGATGCAGTTTAGATGTAGAACTCGTGAGAAGACTGATTCTAGTATACAGTAGAGAAACTAGACCTCAACAGCAGAGAAATTAGACCTCAACAGCACAAATTCTCATTAAATCACTCAAATGTAGGTTCAAACACTATATAGCAACAATAAACTAGCGACATAGCTACAACCAACACCAAACAAGCAGACTAAAATAACCTAGAATCACATTATATTTAAATTTGTATGAATATGAAATGTGAATACAAATGCAGATTGGGTATTCAAATCATAGCTGTCAAGTCCCAGCAGAACACATTCAGATACAAGGAAAATTCAAAAACAGATTTATAATGAACTAGGAGGCATAAACATAGGCATAAAATTAGTGAAACAATAAGTTTTAGTGAAAGTAAGGTTGGACAAAACTTTAGTTGACCCACCAGAGACTATTATGCAAAAAGAAAAAAATTTAGAGTACATTTTGCATTCTGAAAATCAGTTTGGATGGAAAGTTGACCCAAAGGTTGCTTAAGTGAAATACAACCTAGTGGGTTCCTTAGTCATGTTTCTTTAGCTTGATTTGTTAGCATGGATAACATTAACTTAAGTTTTATGGTTCTAATGCAACCAAAAGATGCAAAGTCAGCAGTGAAATATTGATTGAAAGATACCAATGCAGGGAAATCAGCCAAAGACTCATAAAATTAGAGTTAACCAGAGAGGATAACTTCAAGAACATAAAATCTACTTGGTAGCTTGTGCTTAACTTTCACATAAGAAAACCTAACAGAAAAATGAAAGCTTAGTGAACTTAGTGAGGTTGTCTCAGTTACAGATGACTTTAGTCACAATTCCCTTCAATCAATTCTAGTGGTAACAGTTCTTCTATGACTCAAAAACAGGGATTAAGCTTGTGTAGCTATTTGATTATGTGTTCCTATTAAATTCAAATCTTATACATAATATACTTATAGTAAAAAGTTCATAAAATTGATTTTTTTTTCTTGTGATTGAAGAAAATTGTCATATTTCTATATTTTCTTGAAATTTGTGACCATGGTTTCTTAGTCATGTACATGCAGCACAAATATCTTAATAAATAAATAATTAACAAAATAAAAAACTTACTAGGCTAAAACTTTGAAAAAATTGATGTAGAGCAGGCTTTAACAACTACTTATGCATCTTTCTCTTAGATTGCCTATTCACAAAAAGTTCAAGGTTTATAATTATCCATGGCAGAGGCAGATTAAGAAACTCACAAAAAATTCAACAAAAGCAGTGAAATAGTAATTCTAGAGAACTTGTAAAAGATTAACAAGAAAGCAAGTAAGAAATCAAAAGTAATCACACGTATTATATAGTCTAGTGTTGGCTTGGTGAGTTTTTAAGTGCAAGAAAATATTTATAGTGTATATGTGTTAAGTGCAAGACAATAGCTATAGTTTTCTCAAATCAGGTAGGCCATGGCTCTATTATATTAGTGTATATGTGTGTGCATAAGTAAAATTTCAAATTAGAAATGTGAACCATGTTCAATGTTCTGATAAATTTGGTGAAAGATTGCCACAACAACACTTAAAGTTAGCTATACCATATATCAAACTTGCCAATCAAACCGTGAATGATATTTAGAACACAATTTTTAGGGAATCTTTAATGTATTTTGGTTACAATGGTGGAATAAAAAATCAGCAGCACCAAAACCCTCTGCAGCAAAAACTTGTCACACACCAAACACTACAACATCATCACCAAAAACATACACCATACACAAACACAGAGTGGAAACCCAACCAATTCACAACGAATTCACAATCATACCCAATTATTTATTTCCATGAGCTAAACTCGTAAAACCCAATCCAATTAACAATGAATCAAGTTGCTTACCTCAACAACTGCTAAAATTGTACCACACCAGGGAGTCGCGACTGCTGGAGCACCAACAACTTCAAAATCTCCCTCGATAGCAAGCCACCCTCAACCAACAAAGACTCCACTCATGAAAGCACAATACGAATTGCAAAAACTGTTACATAATTGGAAAAACGAATTGTGACAGAGGAAAAGAGAAAAGAAGAACAAACCCTTACTAAGATTCCCTTCAAGGTCGTAACAGGAGACCCTTGATGGTAGCAATCAGAGACGCTACGGTGGGTACCGTAAAAACATGATGGACAGCGGCAGCGAAGGAGATTTTCAGAATTGTGGTGTTTTTGCTGAGAATGAAAAAGAAAGGGGGAAACTGAAATCGAAATTGGATATTATCGAGCCATTACTGACGGATCATATCCTTCAGAAATGAGAGGGTAACTTACCGATGGAATTACCAATTGAATTACCAACAACCATACACAGTTTATGCTTTAGTTGTTGAGGTAATCCATTAGTAAGTCCGTCAAAAACTCAATTATTTTTTGTTTAACGTGATCGACGCTCCCTGCCATCGGTAAATCAAGTTTCTCGACGTAAAATTATCCGTCGATTTGTATCTGTCAATAAATAGTGATTTTCTTGTAGTAATGCTTCAAAAATTCAATTTCCAAAAGGGTATGTAACATATAATTTGAGAAAAAACCTAATCTTAGATTCCTTCCTTTTAGGAGCACTAACTTGAAAGCTAGAGACATGAAACATCATTTTTTATAATAGAGTATATAGAAGAAGCCATTAAGCAACAAATATAATCTTTTGTTATACCTAAGTTCTATTTAAAATCTAATCATTTGCTTAATGAACAACCAAAACAACTTACCATTTTCAAATAGATTATTTGATATAGGCCATGGTGGAGTAAACATCTCAACAAGACCTATTAGAATAAAAGGCTAAAAAGCAACATGAATCAAACTTCAAAAGATAAATTCAACTTATTCACTTATTTCTGGTTTAAGAAGTTACAATAAATGACTCTCAAGAAAATGCATGTTAAATCTAATTCACAAGATATGATTATAGCAAGTCTAGTTCTAGACTCGTCATTACACATACAACAAAATAACTATGACATGCAGATTAAAGAATTTATATAAAATATGTAAGCATGTCACCACAACAAAAATTGGTTTTAATTTAGGTTATATTTAGCGTTTCTGAGGTTTTAACCCCAATTAAAAGTGTTACTTGCAGTTTGACTTACTCCTAGTAAAATCAACATAGCTAATGGATTACTAGCAGTTTTTAGTAGCCCCTAGAAAAGAATAATTTCCTAAAGATTTTGAACCCCTATAAATTATCGACGGTTTGAACCCCCATTACTTCCCAGGGTCCCAAACCCCGATTACTTCTTAGGGCTTTCAAACCCATGCTACGTGCATGTTTATTTTTAGTTTTTTTTTTCATGGGGGTTTCAAATTCTTGTTAATTTCATCACTTGTCTTTTTTAATGTACTTTTTTTAATTTCCATAAATTGTTTTTTTAATGCACATAAATACCTGAGACAATTAAAAAAAGACAAAAGACAAATATTATAAAATGATTGTATTATATTGAATATAACATTCACTATAGGATATAGATAAAAAATTTACAACTTGAAGCTAAAATAATGTAAAATAACACTAAATTCGTTAAAGAAATTGTTTTCTAAGCACTGCTCCTTGACAACTCCAACACCCATCACCAATGATGCAAATGAGACTAAACCATGGTTGGCTCCTAACATTGTTGCACACACCCAATTTGCCCTCTATGAATCATCTATGTTTCAATCTCCAATTTCTTGGTTTTGTTTTGGTTCCACCGCAACTTCACAAACAAGAATTTCAACATGATTCAATGAAATTTCATTGGTTTTCTAGCTATTAAAGGAAGTCGTGAAGGATATCACTTCACAATTTCATAAACATCATTTTCATTAAAATACCAAAATTCAGAACAAACTTCTCCATGCATGCCCAAAGATTGTCCTAACAACAATAAGCAACATTGATTTCCATACATAAAAAACTTCAAATTTAAATGCTTACTATGAACAGAACATAAATTAGGTAATATGTTTAAATTTTTTAGGGATTGTGAGGATGAGATTAGGTAATAGGTTTAATTTCTTCCTCGGTTCCTGTAGTTACAAAAACGTTAACTTATATTCTTCATAATTATAAAGATTTCAGTTTAGTCCTTAAGAATATAATTATAATTCATTTTTGTCTAATGTAAGGAGTTTATAAAAAGGACTAAAGCTGATATGGACAGAAACTAAAATAAGACGTTCTCACATATTGAGATTAGAAAATAAAGTTTATTGGATATAAACTATAGAACTTTTAATAAAGATAAAGAGATCACATCTAATATGTACATCGGGCACATGTTTGATCATCGAATGCTTTTCACCTCCATTGGGGTCAATCCTATGTAGAAATTTTGTTTGCATATATAAGATGTTGAGAACTTGGAGTTTCTATACGTGTTGAATGCCAAAGGGTACTGTCTTCAATTGTGGAATAGTCATTATCTTGAGCTTTTCCAAAGATTGTAGCGTTCCACTATGAATAAAGATTTTGCTCAATTGCTCCAAACCATTGAGTTGTAGTTCCTTTAGTTTATGAAATCCTCCATTTTGAAAATGCAAAATTTCTCCTCCATAAGAATTAGAGTCAAAAGATAGCAACTAAAAATGTGGCATACTTCCCAGATATGTCAATGGAATGTTAGTTAACCTAGATTCAACCAAACACAATTTCACAATATTTTGGAGTCGCGGAATCCAATTTGGAAAGTCTTTTAAATTGCCATAAAGGTGAAGCTTTCTTTAGTTTGGACAAGGATGACCTAATGTGCAGGTCAATTGCTCCACACCTATAAAAGTGGTATCTCATTTATTGAGGAACTAAGAGTAGCATCATGATTTCCCCTAAGACTAACAAACCTCAAATACCTTAATTGCTTTAGCTTTCCAAGCTTTCTAATCACCACTCCATCTAGATCTATTTTCAATACATGTATCTTTTCAAGTGATGTCAAGCTTCCAAGATTATCCTTCATTGTAATGAAAGATATTAGGCTACCCAAAAATTGGCGCAGCTTTCTAAGCTTTGTAATCTCTTTTGGTACCTCAATCTACATTGATAGAAATGTTGACGAGCATCTTCCACCTGGGCTCACTCTTCATTTGTTCCTAATTTAAAATCAAACTCCAATATTTTTCATCCTACAAATTTGTTTGTGTTGAACATGCATGGACTCTTCCCTCCATCTCCTATCTTCAATCTCTACATTTTCTTAACCTTAGTTCCTCCTGCATCATAAATATATATACTTTAAGCCTCAATTAGTCCAAACAAAACTACAACTTAATATAATGAAGAAAAAACCTCATTAGTGTGCACAATGGAAACCCATACTTAGTAGGGTTGATTGAATTCATAACTATTCTCGTAGCTATTAAAGTCTTCATGCAATTCCATCCATTATACTAATCTCATGGAGAACTTCCAAATATCTATGTTTTCATTTCCCTTTTTCTAGTCTGGTTATGAAGAATGTGCTTCATCAAAAGTTATATAAATTTTACATATACTTATCTACTTAAAACACAAAAAACATAAATAATAAACTAATCACTAACTGACCAGTTAGATAAATTAGTAAGGAGTTTTGAAAGTATGTCTCCAAGCAGCCAGCACAGGAAGCACCAACAAAAACTTTTCTCAATTAAAAGAGGAAACAACAAGCTAAAGAAAGCACATAGAATGGTTGATATCATTTTGAGGTTGTGAAAGGAATAATTGATGGGATAGAGAAAATTATGGAGATAGTAGAATGTGGAAATATTAGTTAGAAGTAGTATGTTATGTAGTTGTGGATGGTGTGTTAGATGTTGTCTTACTTGTTGTCCTTTTTATAAAATGGAGTACATGGGTATTTTATATACCCCATCTCACTTACATGATTATTCTAGAACATTCTAACTAGAATTTACGTATAATGTTCTAGATTTTCACCTATGTAGAATGCTTTTGATTTTTTTTCTCCTATCTTAGGCTTTTCTACATTTTTCTATAATTTTCATTACATTTCAGTACTTTTATCTTAGGATTTTCTAGATTCTTCTAGAATTTGCATTACATTTTAATACTCCTCCTTGATGCAAATTTGGTAACTCCAAGCATAACGCGTAGTAGTTCAAACCTTGGTCTTAGTAACGCCCTTTGTAAAAGTATTTGCAATTTGGTCTTTTGTTATGCAGTACTCGAGTCAGAACTTAATATAACACTACAACACACCTTATGAATCCACCAGATGTTGGTATAATAATGTTTGTTAGATATATGGTTAGATATTTTAGATATCTTATCTTTATCTTCTATCTCTATTTTCTTTGTTATTAGTCTTTATTTTGCATATTGGGCTTAGCCCATGTCTCCTTTATTACAAATACATTACCCTATGTGTATTTTTACACAAGAGAAAGATTATCTCCAACCCATTCACTATATTCAATATGGTATCCAAAGCCTAAGGTTCTTTTACAATTTATTTTTCGTTGCCTCTATTAGTATCATCCATTGGACGACTAGTTTTGACCGATGACTACATAGTTTTGCTCGTCTCGGCCAGGCAAACTATATCTTGTCGATTTCGCCGTCATCGAAGTTCAAATGCCCTCCCACGCGTATTTCAATGATCTTAGCCATCGTCCACTTCAATTGTGCATGGCAGTGTGTGCGTCGTTGTCTCTGACACTGATTAACATTGACAAACTCGCCTCAACTTGTTCTTTCTAGATCAATGCTTGGTGTTTCCATGGGAACACATTGGATTTTTAAGGTTTCTCTCTCTCCTCCATGGCATCTTCCACTCCGACTATGACTTATAGTTCTGATATTTCTTCTACCTCAAATATGTTTGACTCGTCAGCCTTTACTACTCATGTCAATGTACACTAGGCCATTGATAAGTTAGATGGCAAGAGTTATGCAACTTGGGCTCCCGACATTAAACTTTGGTTTAAGAGTCAAGGGTCTCAAAGTGACCAATATTGCTCCCGATGATTTTCCCGGTTGGAAGAGAAGTGAGGCTCACTTATGCATGGTTCTCAAGAATCCCATTCAATCTTCTTTAAAACAAATGTTTAGTGCCTACGACACGTGTTATGAAGTATGAAAACAAGTCAAATCATTGTACACCAATGACACTCAACATCTTTATGGTGTTTATCACGACCTTTTTAACGTTGTTTCTCCTCGCACTCAAGACCTATTGATAAACCTCTTATCGCCTAGAGATTTAATCAAAACTTGATTTCCTCACTAATACTAACTAATATGTCATAGTGATCAACCAATGATCAATCCGAAGGATAGGCAAAGGCAAAGGAATGATTTATTGAACTTGTCTTCTGAAAATGAGGAAATCTATCAAAATCTTTTAAAGCTGAACTCAAACGAAATTAAAATGCCATGAATATATTAAAATGCAAATTGTTTGATGAAATGCCTACATGAATTACAATGCACCTAAGGTGTTTGATGAAAAGCTAATACTAACTAAGTGTGCCAAGGTATGAAAATGCAATGTGATAATCCTAAATGCAATCTAACTTTGCAGAATTTCTCTAACACCTAATTCAAACTCAATTGAATTGACACACAAAACACAATAATCACAAATTGTAAAATATTTCCCGAGAAGAATTCTTCTTTGAAATTACAAGACAAACTCGAATCTCAAGTTTCAATGCATGAAATGATAATTTAATGATGTAAAACGTCTGGAAATAATCTCAATAGAATACAGAAAAAAAAATCATGCAAAAACATGGAGTATAACTCGAAATCCCAATTGACAAACCCTAACTAACGATTTTAACGAACTAATGTGTGAACTAGAAATTTAATGCAATGAATGATGAATTGAGTGGGGAAATGATTCAGAAACATTAAGCATAACATCACGAGGAAGTTATAAACACTAATCAAGCACGAGAAACGCAAAATCATAGAATCTAAAATCAATATACGAATGAAACAATGAATGTTTTCTGCAAAATTGAGTTTTGTGATTCAAGAAGTATGGTTTATGTATGATTGAGCTTAGATCAAAAGACATTTGATATCCAAGTAAGGTGACGGTTGCACCTTTTGAAATCATCAGTTTGATTTTGTGGTGGAGAATAAGTAATTTGCGTGGTGGAGGGAATGGATGGTGTGTTGAATTAGTATGTGAGTGACTTCTGGTGTATGTATGTGAAATATGTTGACAAAAGGAAGAAGATGGACATCTTCCTTCAATAAGGAGTTTCGATGATGATGATGACTTATAAAGAAGTATGGAAGACTTGGTGATGATGCATGGAAAAATGTTGAAGATTTAAAAGAATGCTTGAATTCAAAAGATACATTAAAGACTTAGGGGTTTAGTTGTTTAGGTCTTGTAATATGTGTATGTTATTTAAAATAGTTAAATTAGTATTTCAATAGTCAAAAGGCAAAACCCAAGTAGTAAAGCACCAATAGAATTTTATTTATTTGCAAAACTCACTAGAATAATCAATTATTCTTAGTGATAATCGATTATCTCAGTTTAAACTTATTTTTGAGAAAAGCCTTCGTGATAATCTATTATCACTACTGATAATCGATTATCACCTACTATTGATAGATTATCCTAACTGATAATAGACTATCACAACGAGAAAAATGTTTTTGGAAAAGTTTCTAAATAATCGAATATCACTTATGATAATAGATTATCTATGGTAGTTGTGACTTAACTCTTCATATTCTTAACATAATTTCTAAATAGGTTTCTATAAATAGAATGGTAGGCTTTCATTATCAAACACATAAGTTAGAGAAGTCTGAGTACTTGAGAACTCTCTATGGGAAGGCTTTGAAAAACCTAGTGTGGATAGAGCGATAACTTTTGCCTATGTTTCCAAACTAAGACCAAACTAATATGCTACTAACTATTTATGAACCTATCTTGTATGCTAAACTAGATCTAACTATTGTTACTTCTAAGGTCTATACTAAAAAATATGGTAAAAGCACCTAATTAAGCTATTTTTGTAAAACTATCTAAACTAATTTTATGCTAACAACTCCAAATTAACCACTTAAACCTACCCAAAACAATGCAATTGACTAAGGAAAAACTCATGAGATAAGGGGCTTATCACATCCTCACACTTAAGACCATTGTACTCTTGGGCGATGTAAGGAAAAACTACTAACATTCCTCTAAAAACCTAAAATGAACATCATAAATATGCACCAAAATCTCTCTCAAAACCCTAACTCTAACCTGCACATGCTAGCAAAACAACCTGGTTCAGTTTTCAAACATTCTACCATAAAAAACAACTTCAAAAAAAGAATTTCAAGTGGTGAACAATCAAAATGTAATGTTAAAAACAATTTCAGCCTTACGAAATGTGTTTTCACTTGGTAAGACCCGAGAAATTTAAATAATTAAGTAAATAATTATTTAATAAATGTGAGTAGTGGGAATTTTTATGGCATTTAATGTAGGGTTTTATGATGTGGAAAAGTACTAGCTCAAGTGGTTAAGAGTACCTAGTTATGTTGAAAGGATGTGGGTTCGAGTCTTGGCTATGCCAATTGTGTGTTAATTTAATTATTTATTGTTTTTAATGATATGCTTGATCATGATGAGTGATTATAAATCCCTAGAAGTATATGAATTATCACGAAACATGAATTGGTTGAATGGTTGTGCATTGACTTGGCAATAATGTGGTTGTGTGTTTGAACCTTAGCTTATACAAAATAATGTTTCTTTTTGCTAAAATTATTTTTGGCATGGATGGGAAGGGTTAGAAACCCTAGCCGTCATCAGGAGCAGGGAGGGTTAAAGAAACACCCTGTCAATGGCAATTGATAGTCATTAAACCCTCCTAATCATAATTTCGTTTTTTTAAATTAAGTTTAATATAATTGAGTTAGAGAGATGAGAGAGGGGAGAAATTAGAAAGAAAAGAATAGGCAGCCTAGTGAAACATATGGGAAGCATTTTGAGAGCATAAGGGTTGCACTTCATAGAGCATTGAGGGTTGTTGCTGGAAGGTAACAAGGGAGGTCGTAGTTAATCAAGAATAGACTCTAAACTTTTCAAGGTTGAGTAAGGAATCCAGGATGGGGGTGTTGAACTGATTTTAGTCACATTTTTTGTAATTGCATAAATTGCATGGACTATATTGGTATTATGATTGGTTGTTCTAGATTTTGCATGCATTTTTGTAAAATTTCTAGAAACTACCTGGGGACGTTAAAGGCTCGCCAAGCGACCCATGCCATGTGATGTGTATTTCTAGGTTTCTGTCAAAAACTGTCTGGCAGCATGAATGGCCTGCCAGGCGACACAACCTGTTTAGCCCAAATTATGGGTTTTTGGTATGATTCACTTGGCGACGACAAACACCCGCTAGGCGACGCAAATCAATTTGTCGTGGTTTGAGTTTCTACGTGTTCTGGTGGGATTGTGATAGGGAAAAATGGTCCTTAAGGTCTTTTTAATGAATGGATGATAATAATTGTTGGATTACGATGTGATGGGGACATAATTGAGTGAAATTGGGATGAGAACCCTGTAGAGCTGAACAATATGGGGAAAATTATGAGTTAAGAATAAATGTTGTATGAAGTACTTGAGAAAGTTGTAAATTCACATTAAGGTTGAGATCCAACACCGTTGGACATATGATTGTAGGCGGAAAAGATGGAATGAGTTATTAGAACGTATTTAAGGGTTTTAGGTTTTCGCAGGTGCAACAAATTATGGGATCTACCCAGAAAATGATGCACCACCTGGTGGGAAAGAATGTGCCGCTAGAAAACTACACGGACTCCAATGGAAATTTTTGAGTTCTTGATGCGATGGACACAAGGCAGATTTAGTGATAAATTTTAGAGGAAAATAGTTATGGATAGTAGTTAACAATCTGAACCTAAATACTTTGGCTATGGGAGTGAAGGAATGATTCAAGGAATTAGGATGGGGATTGAATAATTGAGTATAAATTGGTGTATAATGGATGTGATAACTTGAGTTATGAAATGATACAATGGGTAGTCTAAGTAAATACTAGCAGGGTGCTTTTGTTCCTAGTTTTGACTTGTAAGCAAGTTGATTTTTAATTGTGAGTAAATGAAAATGTGTCATCTTAAATGGAAATATGTTGTGTTATAACAGTTCGGGAAAGAGGGATACTATTTAGGACCCTGATAGAAAACAATTAGGGAACTATTGTATGAGTTGCTCTAGTGGCTATCCTTAATTGAATCTAGGTGTGGGAATAGATTAATTAGGTAAATATATGGAGATGTGAATCTGTAATAAGGTATGGGTGGGATCACCTCCAACCTGTAGAAGATGATTGGTGTTTCCTTAGGAACTGAGTAACATGTTGTGATGCTTGGATGAATTGGAAAAATGGAGTTGGGTTAGAGAATAACCAATAATCTCGTTGTATTGTTGTAGCTCCTGGCGATGAGATCTAAACAACCAAGCGAAAGCTACAAAATAGGGTGTGTTGGAATGTGTGGTGATTGTAGGTGAGGTGCGTTCCACCAGGTGATATTTGTAGAGTCAGGGACTTCAAAGGTGCGTGATGCCTGGCGACAGAAGGATTCAATCGATAATGCAGGGGCATGGACTTGTGTGATTTGGATGTGCGTGGTCTACAAGGCTTTGGGTGGTACCTTAAGGTGGGCTTTGCTAGAGCATTCCTTGAGTTGTGACTCGGGATAGAAGGTAGACACATGACATTGTTTAAGCTGTGGCTCGAAATGGCATCCCTTGTGCTATGGCTCGATATGGCGAATGAACACGAGCATTCCTTGAGTTATGGCTCGGATTGGCAAGTGCTATCGGTGTGAGTTATGGCTCGTACGGAGGGTTTCCACTTGATTGAGCAATCATAGGTTGTGGCCAATGATGTGCTAAGCATGTGTCGAGAATACAAACCATGGTTGGTATTGAGAACTCCATCTAGCGTTACGGAGTGTGGTCCGTAGCATGTTTTTCCTGCACGTGTTCTACAAATTGTGCCTTGTAGGTGGTGGCAGCAAAGGGTATCTTGAGGTTATCAACTAAAGAGGTGGAATGCGGATAACATGGTGAGGGCCATGTGGTGTGGAGTTAGAGGATAGAGTTCCTCTTATGAATGTGTGCATATATTTGCATTGTATGTATATATATTTATTTATACTATTAGCTCACCCTATTTGCTTGTGTTTGGCGATGATCGTGTAATTCGTTACATGGGAGTAGATGATGTTGCAGGTGGCTCTGGTGAGGCCTAGATCATAGCGGGGTAACATGGGATTGATGTATGGTTTTAATTTTCCCGTGTTTTAATAAATGGGGTTTTGTTTTATTTCCTGTTTTATTTATTAAAATTAGTAATATCCGACTGGGATGTTACACTTTCTAACTCTTTTTGCATATAACCTTTTGTCCAAGATTCCCAAACTCAACACTTTTACAAAGTTTATAAAATCCTATATATACCTAGCTACCTTTAAACTGATTCTACCTACAATTACAAATAATTAAAACTTCCTACAATAGGTCATTTGTAGTACAAGAGTGGAAAAAGAAGGCACCCAGATTCCAAGAACATCACAAGACATCAAAGCTTATAAAATAGCACATAGAGCAGCTTCCCTTACCTAGATTTCCCATTCCAAAAGCAGTCCTAGAATCCTTCTTGATCTGAAATTGGTCCAACCCTTGCCTCTACCAAAAAGAACTCTCATGATCCCTCTTTGCTCTCCTTAGGTCGCAAACTCAATGATCTCACAAGCCTCTCTCAATTGTCACACGAAATTTACCCCCTCCCCTCACTAAACCATCTCCTAATTTATTTTTCAGCCCTAGAAATTAATAAACAAAATAAAAAATGAAATAAAAAATATTAATGGCCATCAAGTGTCATTACATGGAGGCTTCCATCCTAGAAGCATATGAAATTACATAAGGAAACTTATTAATTTGTTGCACTAATAATGTGCCAAGAGCATAATCTAAGGCATCGCACATTAATTCAAACGGTTTATTCCAGTTTGGTGGTTGAACATTGGGTGCCTCACTTAATCTTTTACTAAGCTCCAAAAATGCCTCCTTGCAAGAGTCATCAAATTCAAAACTCACCTCCTTATTTACCATGAAACGAAACTTCTCCTTGCAAGGGTACTTTCAAAGTGACTAATAATAGTGCATGTTAACTATAATCATTGTCAACCACTTTTCATCTTCAATTTAATTGTGAATTTAATTCTACTTTATTGTTCAAGTGTCTCTTTGTACTTATTGAAAGAAGAAATCGCCATTATGTGGTCATCTAATCATAACATTGACTATGCATATGCTCTTATTCAGCATGTTACAAAAGAAAAGTTTATGAGTTCTTAGTCTATGAAATATTTTTAGCTTAACAACACTCTTTTAGTGCCATTTTGTTAATAGTAGTATTTTAGGACATTTTTGGTACATTTTAGCTAATTAGGTTATTGATAGTGATTTATTTTAATTAGTGAATTTTATACCAAATTTAGAAAAGAAAATTGTTGTCTTAAGTTTTATAAGTTTAGTAGTATCGGGATAGTTTTATTACTTTCAAATTCTTAGTTGAAGTTTCAGTGTAGTTTTGATTTGCTTATAGTAATCTTAGTAGTATTGGTATTATATGTAGTTTTGGTCTAGAATAGACTAAGACTAGTTATAGTTAATATAATTTAGTTTAGTTAAAGTATATTTTAAATGGATATCATTGCTGAATTGGTTCTTTCACCTTTGTTTCAAGTAATATTGATCTTAGATCAGTGGCTTTGACCTAGTTAAAGACAAGTCAAGCACAAAATTCAGAAAAGTGAAGAAACTTATGTGAAGAAAAATTTGCCTAAACTTGAATAAGTTGACCTTAGGTTGAATTTTTCATTTTGAAAGCTTGAAACCATGCATAAGTTCTTCGAATCTTTTGAAGACACTAAAATACACTTTGCAAAGGTGATTGAAGAGGAAATTTGAACAAAGAGTCACTCAAAACCAAAGAAGAATATCTAAGTGAGTAGAGATGACTTTTACCTAGAAGGCTAAAACACGTGTCAATACACCAAAATTGTTAATAGACAACGTTGTTTTTTGTTCATAAAAAACGCTTTTTAGCACTTTCTATTAGAGCGATGTCTATTAATAGTGAGCACTTACAAGAAAGTGTTATCTAATGAAATTCAATAGACAACGCTTTTCTCCAAATAACCTCTCTCTATCTACATGTCAATAGACAACGCTTATCCAAATAAGAAGTTATACCTAAAGAGGTTAAACTTGGAATACCTTGAGAGGTTGATACTTATGTGATACTTGGAGAGGTTGATACTCATGATACATAGAGAGTTCGATACTCATAAGACCTGAATAGTGGAAAGTCTTAAGTTGTGTGTTTGAGATGGAACTAGACGTAACTCGTGTGGTTGGGTGAACTAGTATAAACTTTGTCTTAATATTTAATATTGATGTATTTTCTATTGAAATTTTCATATTTAAATTGTGCGAAAAAGTTTAAGACTATATTCATCTTCTTTCTTAAAGAACAAATTGCACCACCTTCAAGTATTACTTTACCTAACCCATAACTATTAACCTCTCCATGGGTCAAGTAGACAAACTCTTAGTTTGTCTCGGGGGTCACTTCCATCTAGGCTTAAAATCTATTAACAAGCAAACTATATGAAGAAAGACTCTCGAGATAATTAGTCTTGTGGAAGACTTAGCATCATCTGAAAAAAAAAACAATTATTTTGCACACACGAGACGTATTTATTTTATTTTGTATATTCAAGTAATGAAATAGTAAATCTAAGTGATGCAATAATAATTTCAGTTTTAAATATAATAAATAAAATTGATATCACAATATAATATAGTTAATTAAATTTATGAAATGATTATAATAGTCTATGATCCGTGCAAACATTTTTTTTTGTTTTTTTTTATTTTAAATTTTTTAGAATAATAATATAATTGTTATTATATTTATTTGACCATAAAAATACTAATAACAATATTAATATAAATTATAAATTATAAAATTTTTAAAAGATTAAAACTCTATTTAGAAAAAGTATTTAGTATAACAATGTTTTCTATAATTAAAAAAACACACTTATAATAATAAAATCATTATGAATAGTCACTACAAAAATAATTATTTTTAGTGAGGGTTATTTTTGGCGTTTTTGGAGGTTTAAACCCCCACTAATGGCTTTACCAGGTGTTTTCTCTTCTCCTAGAAAAACCAGTGTAGCTAATAGATTACCGGAGGTTTTTAGAAACCCCTGGAAAGACACAACTTACTTGGGGTTTTCAAACCCCCGCTATTGTCTAGGGTTTCCAAAACCTCCACTACTATCCGGGAATTTTAAAACCCCCACTATTACCAGGGGTTTTCAAAACCCCCACTATTACTAGGGGTTTAAAACCCCCATTGGTGTCTAGTGTTTAAAATCATCAAATCTATGAAATTATTTGTCATGCATCATACTGATATACTTTCTAGTTATTATTAAAACCACTTAACCTTTTAAACTTGGTGCTAAGCTAAATCTATTAAACAATACTACTCCCAAAAATTTGATCCAATATTAGAGCACATTAAATAGTATTATTAAATAATATTACTCCCAAATTAGAGTACAAAGTTGGCTTCCAAATAGTTTAATAACCATAAAATAAAGTCAGAAACAAAACCACATGATTAATCAAAAGTATTCTTCTCTATAAGAATGAAACTACTATTTTCTATGTAGTTGTTTTCCGTTTGTTGTTCAAACCGAAAACATGTCCTCTAGAGTCTACCCTCTTTGATCTTAGAGTAGTAGAGAATTCTTCATGTTCATGTTCAGATTGAGGCCAATGTCAAGCCCATTACAAGCAAGTGGAGCGTACATCCACAGATCATCAAAGCTTAAAAGCTACATCAGAGAAAACAAGAAAAAATTGTTATAATATGATTATACAAAGGTTAATCTCTCTAAATTTAAAACATGGTTTTCAGTTTTATTTTATTCATATGCATACCTTGATTTGGAGTTGCTTTCACTCCCTCTTCAAGCATTGTACTTATATCAACCTGCATTATACACATCCATCCATGAAATCAATTACTTTAGCTCATAAAGTTAGATACATTTTCATGTTTTTGTCACGGTAACTCATAATTTCGAAGTTGTAATAAAATTCAGTGGACAAAATAGGAATTTAACCAATATTCAGTTTCATGAACAATAATTTAAAAGGTAGAATACCAGATTTATTCTATAGTCATTGCTACCCTTCCTGATATCTATTATCTGCTCAGGTGGTAAGTCCTCAGGAGTGGACTTCTCACCTGCATCCTAAAATAATATTTCCAAAACTATAAAGATTACATATTGAAAGTCACAAATAAAGAAGATAATTATTATTGTGAAGAGTGCATATGATCCCTTAGAGCAATAACTGCATAGGTGAACCAAATTCATATGATGCATTGAACTTTGTCATTTGTGGAATACCTATTTTCTCAGCATAAAAATAGCATTAGAGAAATCGCACATAGTTTAAGAAAATCGAAATGAGAAATAGCATTAGAGGACAAAATACCTAAATTACTTGAAACTGCATCTGGTGGGGACTAAGATATTGTTGATAAGGATCCATGAAGTTTGGGAGCATATTTCAGAATGTATATTTGGTCTTCCCATTATGATATTTTTGCTCTATCCTTGTTCCCAAATAATCTTTCCATGGGTGAGGATTAGATGCATATCAACTAACAATGAAACAAAAACAAGAAGTTGGAATGAAAAAAGTAGTTTGAGAGAAAAAAATAATAAGCATACTCTTTGTGGGTTGATACCAGACACAACAACATACATATCAAGTTTACCTATGGGAATTCTAATTCCCTGATTCCAAGGTCATCTAAGCTAAGATAAGCATAAAATAATAATAATATAAAAAATATATTAATTACTTGGCCATGAAATTTGATAACCATGTGTTTTGAAATAGTTATCATTTTTTCATATTTTAGTTTATTTCAAATAATTTAACATCTTAAAAGTTAATAATAATGTCTTTTTAATGTTATTCTCATTTTTAAATTCTTTCGACCAAGGATAGCATTAAATAATTTCTCTCTTATCAATTTCTGGCTTCTACTAGCTTAAATAGGTTCACCAAAACCCTATCAAAGTTAGAAACCAAATGAGAATAAATAAGCAAAGAACACCAATTAAAAAAGCTTCTCCCTAAAAATAAAAACTTAAAAATCAGGTAGTAATATTTCTTAAAACTAAAACTAAACAAAAGATATGAAATTTGTGAAATTACCAATCCTCCTCAACAGGGCATTTGATTGGTACTTAAATATGTTCTAGAAAATATTTCTTACTTCTGATTACTTCTTCTTACTTGGAGCCAAATCACATAGATTTGTTTAATGAGTGAATAAGATCTGATTTGAACCATCACAAGACCTCCAATTAGTGGACAAAAATGGAGAACCAAAAGACAAGTGCATGCACAATTGTAGGTCCTCATAAATAAAGATCCGAGGAAATTTCTTCGCCTTGATCAAAGCCAACTCATTATCTTGGTAAACTTCTATTTGAATACGTATCTATTACTAAAATGATTAGAATAATGTAACATAGTATAATCAATAATAGTAATATTTTGCATGCTCCAATAAGATTTCTCCAATTAACAATAATAAATGATAATAATCATTATAAATAAACTTTGGTTACAAACCTTATTCTAAATAGATTATAGCAGTAAATGTAGAACCTAAAAAATAACACAACAAAATATAATTTTTTTAAGAAAACTATCCTTACCGAACCTTCTAACTTTTATACTTTATGGCCTCTCCACTAAGCCTAAAGAAATTTCTGCATACATTTTTTTCTTACAAGGTAGCAAGCATGTGCTACCTATAGTTTCTGCCTTTGTACACAATGATAACCTTTTCATTATATTGGTATTATTGTAAAATAGAACTACAAATAAAACAAAACCAGTAGCATAACAGGTAGAATGTTAGTAACATTAGTAAAAATAGCAAAATAATGGATGCATAAACTACTAAAACTAGATAAAGTCCTAAACTAAAGACAACAAATGAATAACTATTCTAAAAGTTCAAAACAGTAACTAAAAATGGAAAATAAATCTGCACTAAACTAATCTAAAGTGAGTTATGATAAAATTGTAGATTAAGCATTATTAGTGTTTGATCATATTAATCAATGCAGTAGATACAAAACTTATAAAGCCTATATTTTCTCACTTTCAACAACAACTTCTTAGAAACAAGAAAAAATTTAGTGTCAAGCTTCCTATCTCTTACCATATGAGAGTGCTATAGAGTCTTAACAACCCTAAAACAGAGCAATTATTCATTGACCAATAGAGTTTAACTATTCATCGAAAAATGATAGTGATGCAGGGAGATGATGAAATAAGGGAAACGAAATTCAGACGAAAATGAAAGGATGAGATGAAATTGAAAGAACGGTTACGAAATTGAAAGCAAGGAAACGAAATTCAAAACATGTTTATTACCTGATTTTAGGAAGAACGATGAAATCGAAAAATCAACGTCTTCCCACTCTTAGGGCACAAGCCACAACTGCTTCGTTTTCCTCCTCTTAGGCACGAAATTGAAATCAAAAAGCAACGCTCTTTACTGATTACGAAATCAACACAGTTTGTTGATGAAATCAGCAGACAAAATTGAAATTGAAAGCAAAAATATGATGAAATGAGCGGTACAAACCATGAGCAGAGTGAGAGGAACCGTAAAAGAGAAAGGTAAAGAGGAACGGGAAAGGGAAAGAGAATAAGTTTAGCCAAATAAAAGTTTTTAAAAAAAAAAATATATGATAATAATTTTACTGAGGTTTTTAAAAAAAACCCTGAAACTTACTTGGGTCACTAAAATCTCCGCTAATGTATATTTTTACTGGAGCTTATTACAACCCCATCTAAAAAACCTCTATTAGAAACATATATTTTTTTAATGAGTAATAATAATAATAATAATAAAAATAATAATGATACCAATAATAATAATAATATTTATGTTATAAATATTAATATTAATGCTAACATTAAGGCTAATGTCAATTATAATAATCTATAATTATATATAAAGATATAAATTAACAATAAAACAAATAAAAATGACAAGTGATTGAAATATGATTCCGTAGTAAATTAATTTAAGATGTGTGTCTAACTATAATAATAATTATAATAATAATAATAATAATAATAATAATAATAATAATAATAATAATAACAGTATAATAATATCTCGTAGTGATAAAAATAATAATAATACAATAATTACATATATAAACAGATATACATTTGTGGTGTCCTCTTTTGTGTATACAATTTAATTTTTTAATTATTATTTTTTAAAATTAAAATAGATAATAAAAATTACTTTTCCATTTTACCATTTTAATAATTTTAGTAACTATTTTTTTAAATTCAAATAATTACACATGTATAAAAATAAAATGAACAACAAAACAAATAAAAAGTACAAGTAATTGAGATATAATCTCGTAGTAAATAAATGTAAAATGTGTGTTTAACTATAATAATAGATAATAATAATAATAATAATATAAATAATAATATTAACACTTAAATAATATCACGTAGTGATAAAATAATAATAATAATAATAATAATAATAATAATAATACAACTACATAAGGAGATAAACATCTTTGGTGTCTTTTTTTGTTTTTTCAATTTTATCCTCTTAATTGTTATATTTTAAACTTAAATAATTATTTTAAATAAAAAATTATTTTTCAGTTTTATTATTTTACTAATTTTAGTAACTATTTTTTTTTTTGAATTGAAATAAGAGTTAAATATGTTTTTGGTTCCTTAACTTTAAGTGAATTTTGGAATTAGTCCATTTCGAACTTTTGGACCAATTTAGTCATTCATCTTTCGAAATACGTGAGTTTAGTCTTTTTAATCAATTTTTTTTGGTTTATTTGATGTTTTGTACACATTTTAGGATTATATTTGAGTTGCTTATACTGTTTGACACATTTTTTCCTTTAATGTTAAGTCAAATACTATTATGAAACGCGCTTGAAATGTCAAACTTAAGAAAATTTGATTGAAAGGACTAAATTCACATGATTCGAAAGATGAAGGACTAAATTGGTCAAAAGTTTCGAAATTGACTAATTCCAAAATTTACTTAAAGTTAAGAGACAAAAAACATATTTAATCCTTGAAATAATTATTCAAATGTAAAGATAAATAGACAACAAAACCAATAAAATGATCAAGTAATTGAAACATGATTCATAGATAGTAAGTAAAAGTAAAATGTGTATGTAATCATAATAATAAAAACAACAACAACAACAACAACAACAATAATAGTAATAATAATAATTATTACAATAATTATAGTTCTAATTAATAATAATAGTAGTAATAATAATAATTATAATAATAATAGAAATAATTGTAGTTAATAATGATAATAATAATAATAATACTTATAGTTATAGTTGGTAGTAATACTCATCATAAAAATTATAGTTGATAACAACAATTATAGTTAATAATAATAATTATTATTATTATAATTAGAGCTGATAATAATAATAATAATAACAATATTTAGAGTTATAATTGATAATAATAATAACAATTATATAAATATAAAATAATAAATATCATGAAAATTAAGCTATATTGTTATAAATGTTATTATTAATGAAATTAAGTTGTAAATTCAATTTTAAATATAATAAATAAAATTAATATCACAATATGGTGCAATTAATTGATTTTAGAAAATAATTATAATAGTATATGACCTGTGCGTGTACACACATCTTTTTTATATTTATTTCAACATATATTTAGAATAATAATATAATTGTTATTATATTTATTTAACCATTAAAAATAATAATATTATTATTAATATAAATTATAAAATTTTTAAAAGATTAAAAATCTATTTAGCAAAAGTATTTAGTATAATAACATTTTTTATAATTAACAAAAAGCACTTATACTAATAACATCACTATGAATATTAATAATAATCTATAACTATATATAAAGGGGATTCCCTTTTTTGTGTCCACATTTCATAATTCCAACTTTACCCTTTATAATTTAATTATTTATTAAATTTTTAAAAATTAATGGTTATTTGTATAAGTTTTTATAAAATTATTTACTTATCTCCTTTTTCTTTT
>Ga0209589_1002570_pt1 | contig 31559 bp, 20 predicted proteins | sample CowpeawhiteBW_FD_187525 | JGI IMG/M metagenome (GOLD analysis project Ga0209589, IMG submission 187525) | Root nodule microbial communities of legume samples collected from California USA - Cow pea white BW (SPAdes) (version 2) | ecosystem: Host-associated > Plants > Roots > Nodule | place: USA...
AAAAAACAAAACTTTTTGCCGTCACTCACTCCATTTCACCTTCCCCGACCCAAAACCATCACATTACACAAAATCACAAAAAAGAGAAGAACACTAACGAGCATTCGGTTCTCGGCAGGGAGCTTCTCCTCCATGGTCATATGAGAGTACACCACACCACACGTGCGCCGCTGAGCACTGGAGCATACGATCTGAGCCGAGACAGAAAGTAGGCAGCAACAACAAGAATAACAAAAGAACGAATAAAAAGGGTGCACATTTTGGAATCAAGAATCGAATCCAACGGGAACAAACATACCCATAAAAAGAATATAATAAAAAAATAACAGCAACAAGAATAATAATTAATGAATTAATTAATTAACAATAAATGTAACGAAATAAAAGGGAAATGAAATATTTAATTTATGATAATTGCCTTTGGGGTAGTGAAGAGAGAGGAGTGAGAGAGAGAAAGAGTGTGACATGTTGAAGAAACTGGTGGCGCATCGGAGGGAAAAGGGAGAGTGAGGTTGAAGATAACGCGGGAAGCAGCCATGAATAGTGTTGTAATCTGGGTTGTGGCCTATGGGGAAGAAGATATGTGCAATTTCTAGAGTAATGGTTGGTCGCGTAGATACATCTTCATGGATATGGATGCAAGAAAACCACTTCGTATTTCTTTTTCATCGTCGAACTACTCATTCATTAGTACATAGAGAGAATAGTTACATTATATTATTATATTATTGAGATGTGTAAATGAATAGTATATTTTCATCATTTATTTTACTTTTAACTTTAGATATAATTAAAAATAAGATATAAATATAAGGAAATCATTTTTTATCTTCTTGGTGTTTAGTACTAACTAGAAACACATGTGTTTTAGTGTTTTTATATATGTATTTTTTAATTTAAATAATACAACTCTAAGAGAATTATTTGAAAATTTAAAAACATGTATGTTTTATGTTATGTTAAGTGGGGAAATTAAATAATTATATTTTGGTGGATAGACACCTATATTTGAATATTATAGAGGAAATTAAGAAAATATTTTAAAATAAAAATATATGAAAGTTGTAAAAGTAGTGTTAAAAATTATGTGACTGTTATTTTAAACAAAATGAGTTATTTAATTATTTTAAAACATAAAAAATTAATTAATTTTTTTATCAAATGGTGCATTCCCTTATGTGTGTAGCATAAAAAGGTACCACGATGAATTAAAAAATACACAAAAGAGGTATAACCTCAATAAAAACATGATATTTCTCAAATTTTTAAGTAATGCATGTTGAAGTTTCCCAAATTAATCACAAAAACATCAAAAACTCGATAATTCACATAAACTCTTTGAAAGATTGTGGAACAAATAAAATCAACATCATTAAATTATAAATCAAAACTAATTATCCCTTTTTTCACAAATTATTGAATTTTTGGGGTTTTAAATATTGAATAGGCCTTTTGAGTAATCACAAAGGTCTGCCAATGAATTCATTTAGTTCTTCATGTTCTTTTAATATAACATGTTCATAAATGAAAGTAATCCCATCCATACAAAATATCATTAAACTAAAGACTTATTATGCTTTGGTAAGAGGTTTTATTCCATGTGTAAAACATATATCTTAGGTTAGCATTTATTTGTATTATACTTGGCACATGTTGTTGACAGTGGATTCATAAAGTATCATTTCAATTCAAGGACTACAAGAATGAAGTTAATGTCACTTAAAATAGTTCATAACTTAAGTTGTAAACTACAGTCAGCAACCCAACATGTGAAAATGCTCCCTGGTCATCTTTTCTTAAGGTGGACTTCTTATGTGCAAATCATATAACATGGGTTTGCACTTATTTACATTTGAGTAAAACAAACGTCTATCAGTGGAATGATTTACTTCTTTGTGTTCTTTTTATTAAACATGTTCTTAAATGAACACATTGCACAGTCACAATTCAAAAACAATTCTTGAAATTTGGGGTTACAAATATCAAATATTAAGGTTGTTCATCAAAGTTACAAGATTTCAAATCCTCAATATAATACTGCATTGATTAAATTGAAAATTTTCCCTTATGATGTTCATTTTCATGTAGATGGACAACTTAGAAGAAATCAACATAATAAGATTGGATGACATTACCTTATTGGATGAACATGTGGGTCTTGGTACTTGTGATCATGAGGATAGTGTTGGCACAATCAATGTTGGTAAGCAGTGTGGCGAACTTCCTTGTCCCAATAACAATTGATATTGTCGTTTATTTTTTAATGAAATGTTAAAGAAATTACTAACTCCATCAACGTCTACATCTTGCAACATTGTATAAAGTTTCATATTGTTCAATTTTAATCTAGAAGAGCCTGAAAACATAACAATTTCATTAAAAATTTCTAACAATCACTTAATTAAAATATCTAACTAAAAGTGTTAAATTCATTTCCTTCCATGTCAGTCCATAACTAAGCTTGGAGACACATCAATGCCTCCACAATATTTGGGAGCAATCTATTACGATGTGGAGTAAGAATCTGACTACCAGTATTGAACGAAGACTCAAAAGCAATAGTTGATATGGGAATTGCTAGATAGTCTCTCGCCAGCATTTGCAAGGTTGGGTATTTTAACCCATTAGTTTTCCACCACACTAAGATATCAAATTGTGCATTTGAATCAAGAAGTATTGCCTCTTCTAAATAACGATCTAATTCTGACTTCAAATTTGGTGTGTCACTTGTCTTTGCAATCTTATGTTTTGCAAAATGTGACCCCCAACTTTCTTTTCTTCCAAGAACACTTACATCCACTACATTTAGCTTTGAACTTTGAGATGAAGCAGTCAATTCTTTACCCTTGACTTTTATGGCATACTCTTTTACCAAATCTTGACAAATAGATTTTACCCTCTCAATTTCATAATGAGAATTTTCTCCATAAATTTGAGGCAAAAAATAATCTAACAAGTTAATTTTGTACTTGGGATCTAATACAATTCCTACAACCATCACCCCGTTGATTACACTCTAATACTTATCAAATTTAGTAATCATGGTTGCAGCCATTTCATGAATAATGGAATTAGGACAAGAAAGTCAACTTAATTTCACATATTTTTGGGGCATTCACAGTTGGATACAAAGTACTAGAAAATAAAAGTGTCATATCATATAAAATAATTCCAACCTTTGACAAACCTCATTTTCCATCATCCAATCACATTCACTAGGTGAAGCTTTGTATTGATTATCTCGTTGTGACAATCTATTAAACACATCTTTGTATTGTGTAACAACTTGAAGCATAAAAAATGTAGAATTCCACCTAGTCTTACAATCAAGAACTATTTTTTTCTTAATTGGAATGTTCACTTAACCACATGTCTCTATAAATTTCTCCTCTCTTTTAGGTATTGTTGTCCAAAAATGAATACTTTCTCTAATCTTTTCAATGGTGTTAGAGATTATATATAAATAATCTTTAATAATTAGATTTAAAATATGAGCACAACAACGCATGTGAAATAATTGTCCACCAAAAAAAAAATAGTTCTAGGTAAAATATTCTCTAAAACTCACTCAATCATAGCCTCATTTGTAATGCAATTATCAACGGTCAAAGTGGACAAGTTTCGATCTAAATTTCAATCCATTAAACATTTAACTAAGACATCAGTAAGAACTCTACTTGTATGAGGAGTAGGTACATAAATGAACATAACATGAAGATAAATATTTTACTAATATATTCATAAACAAGTAAAGAAAATAATACAAATTGTAGTTATATAATTTAGAAACATTACCTCACAAGTCGACTTTGTAGGTTCCATGAAATAGTTATAAAGTGAGGAGTGACCATCATGTAACCTCTGTTTTGGCTACTATAAGTCCACATATCAGTAGTAATTGCAACTCGACTCTGATTCTTTGATAAAAATTTATTATATTCTCTTTTCCTTCATTATAAGTCTTCATAATGTCACTCTTTATAGTGTTTCGAGAAATCCCCTTGAATAAAGGTTGCAAAGCAAGATAAAATTCCTTAAAGCCCATGTGATCAACCATTGACATTGGATACTCGTGTCAAACTATCATCTTAACAAGTGCACACTTTGCTGCTTCTTACTTAAATACATAGTTGTCAACAACTATTATTTCACTCCCTATTTTTTTTTTCCTTTAGAAATGCTTGCTTGATATCTCGAGTTGTTCGAAGTTTGCAAGACCTAAAGTGGGCCATCAAGTGTGATGTCCCTTGCTTTGCCTCCCCCAAAAGGTTTTGAGCCACAATAATTGCAAATGAATTTCCACTTTCCATCTATTTTTTGTTCCTTAAAGTGATTTCATACAACTGAAGTGCGTCTTTTGCCAAGAATGTTATCCTTAGTTTGAAATGAACTTCTAGTTTCTACTTGGGTTGAGTCATCGCCTTTATTCACAAAAACATCATTTGATTCCCCTACCTTTGGTTCACCAACATTAGAGGATTTTTTCACTAGTTCTTCACCTTCCTTGGGAGTAGAATTTTTTTCCGTAAACATACTAAACAACAAACCAATACATATTTAGATATATGATATAAATTTGTTGACATCATTAATTTATAATATTACAAATGCACAAAACCAGGTGACTTTTTAATGTTTCTTCTATAGAAAATTTTGTTAAAAAGGTTTTAAAAATAATTTATAAAGTGAGTATCTTGACATAAGTTATACCTATAATTAATCTTGACAAACCAAAATTGTGCCCCCTACTATTAAAATAACAAAACTCATACGTTAGTGGCTTTCGATTCATACGAACCCCATGAAATAATAAAATAATAGACCAAAATGTTATTAAAATAATAAAACTCATACTATAGTAGTTTTTAATTCATATGAAACTCATGAAAATTTAAAATAATAAACTAGACATTCTGTTAAATAAGAAAACTCATACGAAACCATATTTTTCCAATTCTAAGAAGTTAATAAAATTTAATTCTTAGAATTTAATAAACCCCAACTGCCACGTGCCAAGTATTATTTTGTTGACTCCATTATTTGGCAACAAGCACACCATAACATCACTGTCTATATAAGGTTTGATGTATATGCCCAATTTCAAAAAAAAAGGGAGAGAATGGTGTCAAGGCTTGTAACTGGAAGAAGATAGTGTACCAATACTTAAAGCTCAAAGAATGAAGACAATATCTGCAAGTTAGAAAAAATTAGGTCAAAATCTTCTTTACTGATATAAATATATATGACGGTATTTTGGTAAATAAAAGTTTAGCGGGTACGGATATCCTTGGGTACAGATACTATGATACCCAAACCTGCACCGTTAACATGTGGGTATAAGTACAGATACAGATACTATCCTACCTATTGCGGGTTTTATCCGTGACTACACGTAGGTACGGGTTTTTTTGACATCCCTACTTGCCACTATGGATATTGGTAAACTTTAAAATTAATTACTCACTCAACAACCCTAAACCCTAAACCCTAAACCCTAAACTTTAAATTAATTACTCACTCAGCAACCACGTCAGGTTGTAACCTAGGTTGTCAAAAAATATTATTACAATATCATTTCCAATTCTTTATATTCTTCTTGTAGATTTTAAGGAACAAGGCAATTTCTAACAAAAGAATATGCAAATCTTATAAAAGAAAAAATATTACTAACAATGTTAACTAGTGCATTTTATTATCTTAATGAAATTTAATTTAAATTGATTTAGAAATAACAATCTAAGAGATAACTTTTTATGATTCTAGTCACTACATTGATAACTCAGTTTGAAAATATGAAACAAAACAAATTTGACTTAATCATACTAAAACAAATATGAAAGATTACTAAAAATATGCAACATCCAAAGGCATATTATCAACACTCATCCTTTCTCAACATTCCTCCATAACTTGGTGGTTGCAAACTCATTGCTTCTTCATTAGAAATTCAAAGCTTTTGATTGGAAAATATTTGGTGAACATGTCAATAGCTTGGTTTTATGTATAATAGTAAACCATATTTGCATAGCCATTTTCTTTAACTTTTCTTAAACTAAACAAATCTAGATTAAAAGGCTTTGTATAACCACCGATTAACATTCTAACCAATATAATCTAGAAAAATTCATTTGAGCCAATTTAGTGCCACACCAATAAGAATTATAGGTCTTACTTCACATTCCTTGATTACCACATATGGTTTACCACACCAATAATAAATGTTATATGTTTCTTTCATCGATTACCATACAATTTTGTGTAAAGATCCCGCTAGTTCCACCATTAGAGACTCCAATATGGTTGTCACTCGTTCTTCAAAATCCTTTCTCAGTGGTGTTGTCGGAATGGAGTCCGACATGGAATTCTGCTTTCTACCAAGTTGTCCTAGTTGATACCAATTGATGCAAAGAATTATTTCTAGGAATATTCAATGAACCAAACAAAATCAAAGAACTTATATATTGAAAGTTCTTAAAATTTGTATTGAAAATGAATATAGAGTTACATGGAATTTTTTATTGTTACAAAAGTTGTCTTAAAATGATAATCACATTCCATTTATTTAACTTTTATAATTGAAATAAAGTTATTCAATAAGTAAATGTAACTATATTTCTTACATGAAAATTTTAAAAAACTACTCAATAACTAATTCCAAATTTTCTTGCTTACATGACAAATTATTTCATATCTGTCAATCCCTGTTTCATCAATTTCTTATAAATTTTTGATGAAGATATTAAAATACTCTGTTAGGATAACTCCAATTTTTTTATGGTTTATGTCATCTTAGGTAACCTAAGAACTTTGGGTAATTGTATAAACTTTTGGTTGATGGGGATGTATGATTATATGTTAAAGGGTTAATTATGTTTTTAGTCCCTCACTATTATCATTTTTTGGAAATGGTCCCTCCCGCAAACGTTAAACCATTTTGGTCCTCATGAATTTGAAACTACTGATTTTAGTCCCTAATTTGTGAACGACGTTAAGTCTGTGAGTGCGTGGCAAACGGCGTTCCAGGTAGACTCCTCATAAGGCGACACATGGTTATTAAGATTGAGACACGTGTTGACACGTGTTAAATGGAAATTTTTTTCTTTCTTAAATTAATTTAATTAATATTATATAATATATTAAATGTAAAATTTTAACATGTGCGTTTCATTTTAGAGGGTGCAGACGGAAGGTTTGTCCAAGCATCGAAGAGAAAGATTGTGGAAGAGAGATCCCGAGGTTCTAATGTAAAGGAACATAATTGAAATCAACTTAAGGTAGGTTGATTTGAGTATTTGGGATTTTTGTGTGTACCACGCCATATTTGGGAATTTTTTGTGTTTTAGGGTTTATCAATGAAGAGGAGTACTGGGTCGAAGGGTGTTCCGTCGTCATCTTCTGCTTCTGCGCATGTGGGATCTTCTCAATTTGGAAGAAAAGTTTGTGGTTGTGGCGACTAATTACTGCTTCTTAAAGCAACTACTGCAAAGAATAATGGTAGATTTTTCTTCCGGTGTCGAAATTGGGCAGTACGTCTTTTTTTTGGTTTTTAGATTCGTTAATTTTTTTTGTGGGGATGTGGCAATTTTGTTAAATTTGTTACTTTGTATTGTAGAGTGAATCACATTGTAACTACTTTCGATGGGCTGATGCGGTGGAAACTGAATTGGAAGGGAAGCCTGAGATTGAAGAAGGAGAGAATGAAAATTTAAGTGGCAGTGAGACTATGATACTTCAGTTGGTGCAAAAGAATGAGAAACTAAAGAAGAAGTTATTGGCATAGAGAAAATTAGGAGGAATAAAGCTGTTTTTTTTTATTTTGTCTTGGGGTTTTATCGTCATACTTTGTGTTTTATTTATGTTAAAGTCAAATTGTATGGATTAAGTTTGTAAGCAATTGGTGATTTGTTAAGTGTTATGAACTGCAGAATGTTGAATTTAAGTTTGTGTTATGAACTGCAGAATCTTGAATTTTGAATTTAAGTTTGTTAATCAAATGTAAGTTTATTCCCTACTCCTACCAGTAAATAGTTAATGGCATTGTGAATTGGCAGTAATGAATTTCGTTCATTTGGCTGAATTGGTGAATTGGCAGTAATGTAAGTTTATATATGCACTATGAAAATTAGTGAATTGGCAGTAAATGAATAGTTTTATTATATGCAGTATTAAAAGTTGTACTTTTTCTGTCATTGTTCAAAGTTGTTTTAACGTATATTGGTTTAATAGTAGAAAACACTGGAATGTCAATTAGAGTGGCCAATAGTTAGATATGATAGAAGCCCAGGCCATGAAAATGAATATCCTGGCCATGAAAATTTATAACCTGGCATTAACAGCATCACCCTTTGCCTCTTCTTCAGCTTCCATACCTCCATTAACAACAACATTTGCCTCTTCATCATTTACCCCACCAACACTGGCAGCAACATTTGCCTCTTCATCATTTACCCCACCACCATTAACAACAACAGTTCCTTCTTCTTCATTTACCCCAACACCATTAACAGCAGCATTTGCATGTTCTTCATTTACCCCATCACCATTCACTCCTTCAACAAGTTCAATAACTTGAGTAGAACTTACCAAATGATCAACATAGATCTCAACCTCCTCGTTTCTGTTCTCTGCGTATTCGGCCAACTCCAAAGCATGCCTATCTTCACATAATGGCCTTAGATATCTATCCATTATTCCTTTCTTAAGCTTCCACCACATATAAAGTTCTCCATCATACTTAAAATCCTTCTTCAGAATACCTAATGCTTCGAAGTAGGACCACATGTCTGGATCCAATCCACGCACTACATGTTCCTCTCCACCTTCATAACGCAACATCCTTCCCCATGTGATAGAAGATGACTGAAAAACCCATCTCTCCAACAACCAAATACAGAACCCTAAACCCATCAGAATCAAAACCAACAACTAAAGTAACACACCCGCTGGAAATTGGAAACACCCAATAATTTTTTCCCCCAAATCAAAACCAGCAAAACCCTAAATCAAGAATAATAAACGAAAGCAAAAACACTTACCTCTATTTCCAGCTGATGTTGGTCGAACAACGTCGCCGACAAACTCAATCACGCACCACGCGGACACCCTCCACCATTACTCGCACACCTTTCGTATTCCACTTTCACCACGCAAATGAACAGTTTCGAGGACCAAATGTTTCTCCGACAAAACTATCACTAAATTCACTTAACACTTATGAACTATGAACAAACATTTTACTACTGATGGAAGATATAATGCACATGTTAAAATTTTACATTTAATATATTATATAATATTAATTAAATTAATTTAATAAAGAAAAAAATTTCCATTTAACACGTGTCAACACGTGTCTCAATCTTAATAACCACGTGTCGCCAGATGAGGAGTCTACCTGGAATGCCGTTTGCCACGCACTCACAGACTTAACGCCATTCACAAATTAGGGACTAAAATCAGTAGTTTCAAATTCATGAGGACCAAAATGGTTTAGTGTTTGCAAGAGGGACCATTTCCAAAAAAAATGATAATAGTAGAGGGACTAAAAACATAATCAACCCTATGTTAAATTTAGTTATGTGTTAAATTTAGTTTTTGTACGTTTTCATTTTAAAATGTTTTGCAAATGTTATATTGGTATCATAACACTAGTTTTCAAGTATTGATATCATAACGCTACTTTTCAAGTATTCTTAATCATAATGTAATCTTGAATCTTGTTTTTCAATTTTGTATCAGACATGTGTGTAAGGCAAGTTGGATTAAAAAAACTACTAAGAAAATGACAACCAAACATAAAAGGTGCACTACAAAAATAACTTTTCATTTGTGTTTGAACATATGAATTATGTACAACATAAGATGAAAAGAGAGAGGAGGTTTAGGATTAGAAATAAAACAATAAAGTTTACTTTGTTAGACATATGTTTGGCTTTAGGACTACCAGTAGTAGGTGAATGTGTGATTGTTTATTAGAGGAAAGGAATTTATCATAACTACACTTTGTATGATGTGTATTTATATTACAAGTATGTCATTCATGATGACTTGTTTCAATTATTTGATTTCTTAATTTGAATATTATTCGTTTTGTGAATGAATTTATATTGTATTGAAATTATAAGTGTGAGCTTTGAAGCAAGTACTCATATCCTGCATAATGTAATGAACTAAACAATATGTTCCCTTGGTCGTTAAAGTTGATTAATTCAAGGATATCAAAGAAAACTATCTCAAGTGCTTTTAAGCATAATGTGGTAAGTATTCTTTCTAATTAATGAAATATATTCACATGTAATTGTACCAAAGGAATGTATGGTTAGGTGAAGTGCAAGTTGTTAAAGATTTGACTATTACAAGTGTAGAGGCTGCATATGATGTTGTATGGGAAGCAAATGAAAGTGAAACTAAGAGAGTTTGATATTTGACTCATTGTTGCTATGATATTAACAATATCATTACTAAACATAAAGAACTGGTGGAGAAAAATGACGTTTTGGAGGCAGTAAGGTTAAAACTTTAGCACAAAGTTATCCAATTGAAGGATTTATTGATGGATTGAGAAGGTATTAAAGTAAGAGAACATGAAAGCATGAGGAGGGTAAATTCCAATCAATAGAGAGAATTATTGAAATGGACAATATAGTAGTTGATGAACGTGGTATTGTAGATGAAGTAGGTAAAAATATGAAAGTGGATAATGTAGTACTTTATGAAAGTGGTGTTCCAAATGAAGTTCAATGATAATGTCCAATTATTGAGCCTTCAAACACAATTACAATAAGAACAACCCGAATTAAACAATTAAAAAAAAGAAATTATGGAAAAAAAGTGATAACGTGACATATTTATAATTATAGTTAGTTATCCTAAAGATATAAATTTTTTATGTAATTTTATCCAACTATGCTAAATATTATGGAGTTAACTTTTCTAGATTTTACTTTTTAGAGAAAAAAAATCCAATTGAATTACTTTTGAAGTTGAAGCTTGAAGCTTGAAGGTGACAATTGTGATGGAAGCAATTTAGTTTTCAAGAAATCATTGAAGGAAGCTTTACAATCTATTGAACTTTGCATGAAACCTGCTAGTGCCAATTAAAAAAAAAAAAAAGAACCATATAAAGCTTTGATAAAGTTACTTGTGGTAACCTGTTGGAAGGAGTTGAAGCCTTGAAGAAGAGAAAGTCATTTGACCTAGAAACATGTAATTTGAGTAGTTGATATATGTAGTTAGGTCTTAGTTAATGATGTACAATTGTAAGGACTACATAGTTTAGTATGTCTCAGTTTTAGTTCTCTAATGTCACAATGGTTCTTAATTGTTGTTCTGCACTTGAATTTGATTTCATTTTCTTAGTTCAAATATCAATTTGAACTGGTTAGTACTATTCTAAATTTTATTATGTTCATTTTACTTTCAATGAATTGCAATTTCATGATGTTCATTTATAATGGTTTGTTATTTGATTTTAGACGTCTTTACATTGTTTTTACCGTTGCATTTTCTTTAATTCACTACTTAACTAAACAATTTTACTTGTAGTTGTTGTTTTACTTAAATTTCAATTTTGTCAAACACTTTCCTCTATGTTATACTTTTCAATTTTGTTTTCATTCAAATGGCATTTAGTTTCAATGTTATCACATTTTTTATTAATTCTGTATACTTTCTTTCATTACTTTCATTTATTGAATTTTTGTCTACTATTACATTTTACTTTTCATTTTCATTTTGCCATTTATTTTCGATTGTTATAATGCATTTACTTTTCTAATTACTACTTTTTTTTTCGTTAATTTTACTTTACTTTCATTTTTTTTTACCTATGTTTCATGCCATTGATTAGCATTTTTAGTTTTACATTGTTCATTTACATTTCATTGGTATCAAATCCCCGAAACCTTCATTTTACTATTAGCATTTTAAACAAAATATCACATTGGTCTATTTTATTTCTTGAATCCTTAGTTTGACACCTAGGTTGACATTATTATACAGTTTATCAATTCAATATGAATAAAGTTTGGTTAACGCAATAATGTCAGGTAGTATGATATATTAAAAGAATATATGTCAATGTGTAGGCATGGCTAGTGACCCATAATTGTCATATTACATTGGTTGAAATACTCTTTGTCATATCTCATGAAAGAAGGTTATGGACACAGGGGACTATGAAGTGTTTCGAATGCAGAGGAGACCATTTTCGACGAAATTGTCCGAAACTTTTGGGAGCAATGCTGGATGAGAGGAAGTGTTACATTTGTTGTAAGTCGGGTCATTACGTGAACTCTTGTCCCGAGAAGGGGAAGTTCGAAGTGCCACAACAACAACAAAAGACTCCAAGAGAGAAGCCGCAGGCAGTAGGAAAGGTGTTTGCTATGTTGGGAGCAGAAATGGGTAAATTGGGTAACTTAATTCAAGACACTTGTTTTTCTGTTTAGCGATAATTGTTTGGTTAGGGGGGATGGTTGAATCTGGGAAGTTGGTAGTTGGGGATAACAAAGCTGGTCTTTTGTTGTTTTCTTTGGTTTGGCTTGTTTTATTTGGTTGGTGATATTTACATGGTATGTAAGGTATGATTTGTGATGATGCATGCTGGTGGTGAAATGTTATGTTTGGTGAATGTTATGGTGATGAAGCATGTTATGCTTAATTGTGTGTGTGATGTGTAGTATGAATTCTCTAATATCTGTAAAACCAGGTTGCACTTTTACCCATAGGACTTTGGTGAGTCGGGTAAAAGGGGGGTTTTGTTCTACCGTAAGACTTTGGTCTAAGCTTAGTAACAATGCTCTTACCAGGTTTTGGTGAGCAGGTAAGGGTTGTGCTCTTGTTGGGTTTTGGTGAGCAGGCAATGGTAGTTGCTCCTAAGTTCTAAGGAAAGTAGTGCTCTTACCGGGTTTTGGTGAGAAGGTAAGGGTTGTTGCTTTTTCTCTCCACGAGGCGTTGGTGTTGGTCGCGCAGCAAAATGTTTGGTGTTTGGACAAAACCAAGAGGGAGGGTGAATTGGTTTTAGGTAATAAAATTAATACTTAAAATTTTTTCGAAATCTTACCGATTAAATTAAAAATCAATTCCTTTAAAAGAAATAGTAGATAACATAAAGAGATAGAGAAGAAGATTGAACACAAGTATTTATACTAGTTCAAATCAAAAGATCCTACGTCAAGTTGTTAATCTCTTCAAATAAAGAGATTAACTCAATCACTAACAAATATCAGATTACAATCAGATAACAAATAAATAAGGAAAGAAAACACCTCTCTTGAAGCCACAAGAGATGAACACCTTTCTCTAAATCACACAAAGAACTTTGACCTTAGCTTTCCTAGCAATAACAGCAACACTCAATTTCCTAGAAACCCTCTCAGGAAAAGTTATCGCTCTATCCACACTAAATTTATCAAAGCTCTTTTGAGAACACTTAGAGAACACTCTTTGCAGTCATAACACTTAGCACTCTAGCTTCTCAAAAGGGTATTTTCGAAGTTGAACTGCAGTTCCTTAAATAGGGTTTTCAAAAATTAGGTTAAAAACTAAAACGTCATGTTCCAACTGCTAAGGATAATCGATTATCACTAAGGATAATTGATTATTCATGTAGGTTTTCTGAAAAACAAATTTTGAACAAGATAATCGATTATTTCAGGAGATAATCAATTATTCCAGTAGGATTTCGAAAAATAAAAGTTTTGCACATATAATCAATTATCACTAAATCGATTATCATTAGTGATAATCGATTATCACTGTAGTTTTTCTAAAAATGATAAACATTAGAGAGACGAATGTTATGCTGCTGATTCTAAGTTTAACTAAACTATTCTACAACACACTTATTTTATTTTACAAGATAACATTTACACATTTAAACATTTTGTCTTCATTCTTGCTTGATCATCATTCCTTTCTTGATCATCATTCAATATCACCATGTTTCCTTCTTGTTGCCAACAATCTCTCCCTTTTTTATAATGATCAAAATATGTTTAAAGTATCTATTGCTACCTGCAATTTAGAGACTTACAAAGAGAATGGTTAAGATAAAATAATGTGTTCTTTTAAACTTATTCTCCCTCTTTTTGATCATTTGAGAAAAGGCTAAAGCTCCCCCTAAATGGGATAACCTTTTTACTACACAAGAGTTAGAAAGAAGAAATAATTCTTCTAGCCTTTTGTTCATGTTTGCTATGTTGTCTTCTATGGAGAAGGATGATCCAACACCACTGGAAGATCCAACACCACTGGAAGATCCAACATTTTGTGCAGCAAGGGGTATAGGATGAGTAGGAGGAAGTTCTTCATCTTCAGCTTCATAATTGGGCATGTCATCTCTATGGACATAGGTATCACCAAGAGGAACAAACTTTAGTTGTTTGAGAGAATTTTCAACAATCTCATTTGCACCTACGGTACTTTGACAAAGCTCTTCGGTGGTGTCAACTCCCTTGTATTCGTAAATCCTAGAAATGAAGAGAGAATATGGGAGAGGATATTGCGAGTACCTCTTGGCTTTGAGCATAATGTTAAGGATTAAGCTAGACCATTTTATGGGAACCCGATTTAGAATCCCATACATTTTGAGAAGGTCAGCCTCTAAGCATTGAGCATGATTGGTTCCTCTAGGACACAAAATCCAAACAATTAAATAATGGATGAGTCTTTCATCCATTTTGAGTCTTCCAGCCAATAATTGTTTGCCAACATCCTGTGTTGGGTTGCGTAAGAAGGATTGATAGGCTAAGATTCGATTGAAGCCAATAATCCCATTGAGAATGAATTCAGCAACATCATTGATGGGAAATTTTGCCACATTTTCCCAAATATCATTATCAATGATAATGTCCACTCCTTTTACCCTTGAATAAGAAACTTCATCTTTGATTCTAAGATTGTAGTAGAAAACTCGAACAAGATCGGGATAGTATTTTCCTTGCATTTCCACAAACTGTTTGATGCCTTGGAAGTTAAAGAGAGCGAGAAATTCAAAACTTGTAACTGTGAATTTTCGTGAATTGATGTAATTAGGAGAGATGATTGCCTTGTTTTTCCAAATTTGAATGAACTCATCTCTTCGTTCTTCATCAGAGATCCAGCCTTCAATTGATGCAGATCGGTAGAAGGTTGAGTTGGATGTGGAGCAGTTCGTCTACGGCTAGGAATCTTTCTATGAGATGATTCTGCCATGGTACTGATTTTTAAGAGTGAGAGATTCACTTAGTGGGTCTTTTAGGGTTTCAAAAGAGGGCAAATAAGGAGAAACTTACTTTTCTGCGTGAATAGTTAAAATTGGGGACCATAATTTATAGAGAGAAGACAGCCAATGGTTATAATGAGAGAATCAAAGCAAATATGGCCGTTATAATGGCTAGTTTTTGAAAAAATTTCACCCAACGTCGCACAATAATCGATTATCCTGAGTGATAATCAATTATTGTTTCATGATATGAATTCCAGAAATGATTTGTATGAGTAGATAATTGATTATTGCAAGTAATAATCGATTATTCCATAATGACTTTTAGTAATTTGGACAGGGTCATTATAATCGATTATCCTACTTGATAATCGATTATTCCAGGAGTTTGGAACTTATTTAGGGAGAAGATAATCGATTATTGAGCGCTGATTTACGAAAATTTGGAAAATTGAAGTTTGTTGCTCTTTCAAGAGACTTCTAGTATTCCTAAATCTCTCCTAAGCTCATAAAACATGTCTTTGGCTAAAGGTTTTGTAAAAATGTTTGTCTATTGATGTTTGGTGTCTACATATTCTATCACACAATTTTCTTTATTGATGTGATCCTTTAAAAAGTGGTGTCTAATTTCTATGTGTTTTGTCCTAGAATGCATTGTGGGATTCTTGGTTAAGTTTATGGCACTCGTATTGTCACACTTTAGAGGTATATGATTTAGATAGATACTGTAATCCTCTAATTGTTGTCATCCATAGGATTTGAGCACAACAATTGCCAGCAGTTATTTTGGGGATTGTTGTAAAATTTGGTTATTGCAAAATATGCAGTTGTATTTTGGCCATTATAGCTAGAGCAGTTTCGATTTGGTCATTATAACAAATATGATTGTTGTTGAGTTGTTATAGGATATTCATCATGAGCCATAGGATTTTAACCCATCATCATCCCTCATTCACACCTATAAATAGGTGGTCTTGTGCTCTCCTAAAACACACATTCTCAATTCTCTTGATTCTCTTCTCTCTCCTTTATTTTCTTTTGTTGTCCTGGTTTACTTCCTCTATAAAGAGGAGTATTTTCTTGCTAGTTCTGAGATCCTCGGAACAATCCGGGAAGTTCCTATTGTATCCTGTAGGACTTGCACAACACACTGCAAATAAGTCCTTAAGGACAGTGAATCTACACGTCTCTGGAAGTGCTATTTTGTTTTTGGTTCATCAGTTTTCTAATAGAAAACACATAACATGCCAGAAAATTTAAGGAGGTCAATACCCCAGACATAACTTCTTTCTCATCATAAGCACTAGGAAGAAAAAGAAAACACAAAAAAAGGAAATGATATTTTGACACCATCCATCGTGGCACTTTTTTCAATTGAAAATGTAATAAAAAAATGATCATTGTCTGGTGCACGTGTGGGGAAAAACATTGAAAGAGGGAAAAGTGTTATGCTTTTGCAAAGGCTCGGGAACTTCACCGCGAAACAACTTTTTTGTTTGGGAGAGAAAATGTTGCTTTTTGCAGAGGCTGGAGCGAAAATTATTTGTTGGTATCGCGCAACGAAATGTTTAGCGATTGGACAAAAACCAAGAGGGGGGTGAATTGGTTTTTAATATTAAAAGTTTTTCTAAAAATTTACCGATTAATTTAAATATTAATTCTTTTAAAGGCAATAGTAGATAAAATAAAGAGATAGAGAAGAAGCTTGAACACAAGTATTTATACTGGTTCAGATCAAAAGATCTTACGTCTAGTTGTTAATTTCTTCATATAAAGAAATTAACTTCAATCACTACCAAATATCATATTACAATCAAATAAAAAGAATAGGGAAAGAAAACACCTCTCCTGAAAACACAAGAGATGAACACCTTTCTCTGAATCCCACAGAGAATCTTGACCTTAGCTTTCCTAGCAATAACAAAAGCACTCAACTTCCTAGAAACCCTCTTAGGAAAAGTTATCACTCTACCCACACTAGGTTTTTCAAAGCTCTTTTGAGAACACTCAGAGAACTCTCTTTGCAGTTACAACACTAGCACTCTAGCTTCACAAAAAGGTTAGTTCAAAGTAACTCTAATGTTCCTTAAATAGGAGTTTCAAAAATTAGGTCAAAAACTGAACAGTCACATTCAAACTGACATGGATAATCGATTATTAGTGATAATCAATTATCTCAGTGTATTTTTTGAAAACAAAACTTTGAGCAAATAATCGATTATCTTGGACTGATAATCGATTATTCTAGTGCTTTTTCGAAGAATTGAACTCAACTCAGGATAATCGATTATCCTAAGTGATAATCGATTATCACATTGATTTTTACAAAAACTGCAAGAGTTATGATCTGGATGTTGATTCTAAGCTATTTTAAGCACTTTAAACATTTTACAAGATAGCTTTAAACATAAAACATTTGTCTTCATGTTGTCTTCCAGATGGCTTTTAGGTTTCTTTTATCATCATCAAAATCTTGCTTCAGCATTTTAACTTATCTTTTGCTTTTGCCAACAATCTCCCCCTTTTTGATGATGATCAAAACAATATGTTTAAAGTATCTGCAATCAAAAATCTTACAAGTAGATTTGTTAGTAGCATTGTTTATTTAAACTTTTTCTCCCCCTGTTTTCATCATTAGAAAAAAGTTTAAGAGAAAAGCTCCCCCTCAATTTGACATGGGTAGATAAATAAAATGCAATTTTATTTAAGATCAAACAATTTACAATTGCAAGAAAAACAATAGCAAAGATACAAACACCTAAAATTCTGGACTCATGTCATCTTCTTCATCATATTTATCAAACCCATTTTCTCGATAAGAAATCCTAGAATCAAGTCCTCTAATTAAGCTAGTGACCTCTTCATGTCGGGTAGTGGAGATAAGAAAGAATTCTTGAAGTCTCTAGTTTAAGTTTAAAATGTGATCCTATAGAGAAGAGGATGAGCCACCAATCCCACTAGATGAACCAATATTGGTCTCAAAATGATTGATAGGATCATTGGGAGGGTTTTCTTCTTCTTCATTTTCAGAGGGTGGCATGTCATCTTTGTGAATGTAAGTGTTCCCAAAAGGAATAAACTTCATTTGTTTCAAAGAGTTTTCTGCAATTTTGTTGGCATCAGTGGTTTGATGAGATTGTTCATCAGATACGTTGATGCCTTTGTACTCATAAATGCAAGAGATAAGCAGAGAATAAGGGAGTGGATATTAAGGGAGCCGCTTTGCTTTGAGCATTGTGTCAAGTATGATGCTTGGCCAGTGGATAGGAATATGATTGAGCATAGCATAGATAATCATGAGATCAACTTCACTGCACTGTGCATGATTTGTACCACGGGGACATAAAATCCAGACAATGAGATAATGAAGAAGACACTCATCAACTTTGAGAGGGCCTGCTAGCAATTGTCTGCCTATTTCTTGATCAGGTTTTCTAAAAAATTATCTATAGGCAAAGATTCTGTTAAATCCTTCAATACCTATAGTTAGGATAGGAGAGGAGCAATCTTGAATGGTAAATTGAACAACATTTTCCCAAATATCATCATCTAGAATGATATCCACTCCTTTCACCTTGGAAAACCCCACTCCATCTTTGAATTTGAAATTGTAGTAGAAGGCTCGTACGAAGCAGGACAGTAGGTACCCTACATTTCTGTGAAGAATTTTACCCCTTGTTCAACAAGTAATACAGGGATTGTAAAATGACAGTTGATAAACCATTGGGACTTGATAAATTTGGGAGTGATGAGGGGCTTGTCTTTCCATAGGGTGATAAATTCGAATCTTCTCTCTTCATCTGAAATTCATCCTTCAATGGAGGCAGTACGAGATGCAGTTGGAGGTTGAGTGGCACGAGATGCAGTTCTTCTGCTGGTAGGAATATTCATGCGAGATGCTTCAGCCATTGTTCAAGTGGAGGAGAAAGGAAGCTTAAAGTTCTTTTGAGAAAATGAAGGGTTCTTAAGTTTTTGAGGTGTGAAAAGAGTGTAACAACGACCAAAATAGCTTGCATTTACAGGGAAGGATCTCCAACAGTCAATTACATGCATTTTAATGCAATTCTATCTGTTACAATGACTAGTTTTTGAATTATCCTAGTCTAACGACCCGTGATAATCGATTATCTGAAGGTGATAATCAATTATTGTTTCAAAAGCCGAGTAAAACATGATTTCTGAGGAACCGATAATTGGTTATCTTAAGTGATAATCTATTATTCCAGAATGTTTTGAAATTTTGGTTCAGAAGTTGTGATAATCGATTATTGTGTGCAATAATTGATTATTCAATAAAGTTTTGGGATTCTTAAGGGAGGCTGATAATCAATTATTGTACATGATAATCGATTATCGTCGCGCTGTTTTTCGAATTTTGAAGGAATTTGAGTTTTAGCACTTTTAAAAGATCTCTAATATGCCCAAGTCTCTCCTTAGTTCATAAAATCTATCTTTAGCTACGGGTTTGGTAAAGATATCAGCTAATTGATGCTTTGTATCTACATATTCTATCTCACAGTTGCCCTTGCTTATGTGATCCCTCAAAAAGTGATGCCTAATTTCTATGTGCTTTGTTCTAGAATGCATTATGGGATTTTTAGTTAAGTTTATGGCACTCGTATTATCACACTTTAGAAGTATATGATCTAAATAGATATTGTAATCCTCTAATTATTGTTTCATCCATAAGATCTGGGCACAACAATTGCCAACAACAATGTATTCAGCCTCAATGGTTGATAAAGCTACACAAGCTTGTTTCTTGGAATGCCAAAAGACTAAGGAACATCCTAAAAGATGACAAGTACCACTGGTACTCTTTCTGTTAACTTTACAGCCACATTAATCAGTATCAGAATAACCTATTAAACTAGGGGATGCTCCTGAAGGATACCAAAGTCCAAAACAAGTAATTCCTTTTTAAGTATTTTAAAATTCTTTTTACAGTAGTAAGATGTGATTCTTTTGGATTGGCTTGAAAACGAGCACACACATACAAATTGCATAATATCAGGCCTACTTGTAGTAAGATATAGCAAAGAATCTATTATGCCTCTATACATAGTCTGATTTACCTCTATACCAGATTCATATTTGTCTAAATAACAAGAGGTTCCCATAGAAGTACTTGCTTCCTTAGCAGTATCCATTCCAAATTTCTTAAGTACTTCTTTACAGTACTTAGACTGAGAAATGAAGGTTCCATTTTCCATTTGCTTAATTTGCAGACCCTAAAAGAATGACAATTCACCCATCATTGACATTTCAAACTCTCCCTACATTATGCTTGCAAAGTCCTTACATAGAGAATTATCAATAGATCCAAATATTAGATCATATACATAAATTTGAACTAGCAAAATATGTTCACCTACTCTTTTAATAAACAGAGTTAAATCAATTTTTCCTCTTTCAAAATCATTTTCTAACAAAAATGTGCTTAATCGCTCATACCAAGATCTAGGTGCTTGTTTTAATCCATACAATGCTTTCTTCAATTTATAAATGTGATTTGGAAATTTATAATCTTCAAAACCAGGGGGTTGTTCAACATACACATCTTCTTTAATAAATCCATTTAGAAAGGCACTTTTAACATCCATCTGATACAATTTAAATTTCATTAAAGACGCATAAGCAAGGAGTAAACGTATAGCTTCTAACCTTGCATCTGGAGCATATGTCTCATCATAGTCTATACCTTCTTCTTGTCTGTATCCCTTTGCTACAAGTCTGGCTTTATTTTTAGTGATGTTTCCATCTTCATCCAGCTTGTTTATGAACACCCGTTTTGTTCTTATGACTAGATGAGAATCATCCCTAGGAATGAGTTCCCAAACTTCATTCCTTTCAAATTGATTCAGCTCTTCTTACATTGCAATGCACAATTGATCATCTTGAAGAGCTTCTTTTACATTTTTGGGTTCTATCTGTGAAACAAAAGCAACAATCATACAGAAATTTGACATATTTCTAGTAACTACTCCCTTTGATATATCTCCAATTATATTGTCCAGAGACAATCCCCTAGGTGATTTTCAGCTTTTCGCAAGATCTTCAGGTTTAACTAGTGGATTCTCATTTAGGTACATCTCATCAAGAGCTTCTTTAAGATATTATTCATCACCTGCATTTGTTTTATTTAACTCAAGAGGATTGTCCTAAAGGTCCACAATTTCATCAAAAACAACATGCATGAATTCTTCTACATTTAATGTTCTTCTATTAAAAACTCTATAGGCTTTATTGGTTAATGAATATCCTAAGAATATAGCTTCATCTACTTTAGAATCAAATTTACCCAAATTTTCTTTTCTATTGTTTTGGACAAAACATTTGCATCAAAATATTTTTAAATGTGCTACATTAGGCTTTCTTCCTTTAAACAATTCATAGGGGGTAATTTTCAAAATTGGTCTAATAAACATTCTATTTAGTACATAACAAGCTGTGCTCACAGCATCGGTCCAAAAATATTTACGCACATCATATTCGTTCAACATTGTGCGAGCTAGTTTCTCTAAGGATCTATTTTTCCTTTCTACAACTCCATTTTGTTGAAGAGTTCTAGGTGCAGAAAAATTATGCATAATCCTGTTTTCTTCACAAAATTTTTCAAACAATTCATTTGGAAATTCCCCACCATGATCACTTCTCAAAACTTTAATTTTTAAATCCTTTTCATTTTGAATCACTTTTGCAAATTTCTTAAAAGCTTCAAAGGCTTCACTTTTTAGTGTGAGAAAGAAAGTCCAAGTATATCTTGAGTAATCATCAACAATAACAAGAGCATAGTAATTTCCCCCAAAGCTTTTTGTCCTTGAAGGGCCAAACAAATCCATATGCAAAAGTTCTAAAGGCTTTGATGTAGAATTCACATTTTTTGAATGAAATGATGATTTTACTTGTTTTCCCTTTTGACATGGAGCACATAGTTTATCTTTTTCAAACTTTATTTTAGGCAATCCAATAACTAATTCTTTAGAAATTAATTTGTTTAACTGTTGCATATGAATATGAGCAGCTCGTTTATGCCACAACCATGTATTTTCTTCTTTAACAACCAAACAAGTTATATCACTAGATGATGCATTATTAAGATCAATCAAGTAGATGTTATTGTGTCTCATACCTTTCAAGGTGGCTTCCTTAGAGTCCTTTTGATAAATAGTGTAGTAATGACTCTAAAATATGACTTTAAGTCCTTTATCACATAATTGGATTATGCTGAGAAGATTATGCTTTAGTCCTTCCATAAATAGTACATCCTTGATCTCCAATGTATTTCCTCCACCAACATCACCCGTTCCAAGTATTTTTCCCTTGTTGTTATCCCCATATGTAACAAATCCTTATTCCTTTCTTTTAAAGTTCTTATACTTCCTTTTGTCTCCAGTCATGTGCCTTGAACAACCACTGTCAAGATACCACATTGATTTCCCGGATTTAGAAGTCATCTGCAAAATAAGGAAACAATTCATTTAGGTCCCCAACAACTTGTTTGGGTCCTTGGGGTTAGAAGAAAAATATCTACCTATGAACAGGCACCCAATGATACTTACCATTTGGAACACCAAGATGTTTAATATTGCATTTATTTTAAGTATGACCCTTTTTCATGCAATAAAAACAAGTAGCAGTACATGCATATTCATTCATAGTATAAGAAGTTCCTTTTTCTACCCAAACCCCGCGAGTTCTTTTAGTTTTATTTTTCTTATTATGATTATGAGCATGCTTGGTCTTATTTGGATTTTTCTTAAGATCAAATTTTTCACAGTTTTTATTTTCCAAAGTATTTTCAAGATGTTTCTCCAAAATACATATATCAAACATGTAACTTTTACAGGAAGCACATTCAACAGTTTCTTTTTCTTTGTTTCTAATATTGAAATTTTATTTTTTAAAATTTCTTCTTCTTTAAGAGATTTTTCAAATTTACTTTGCAAATCTTTAAAATCATATTTTAATTTTCTATGAGCAGTATCCAATTTACTAGATTTAACAAGTAATTGTTGAAATGCATCGTAAAGATCATCATAGTCATTTCCATTGCAAGTAGAACTTACCTCATTGTCAGAATCATCATGATTAGCCATCAAAAAGAGATTTGCTTCTTCATTATCAGAATCACTAGAATTTGATGTGCTTGAGGCATTATCTTCCCATGCTATGAATGTTTTCTTCTTAAAGAATTTTCTGCCTTTCTTTTCTTCACTTTTCTTTGAGTTTGGGCAATCAGCCTTGACATGTCTAGACTTTCCATATCCGTAGCACTTGAAATTTGAGGATGATCCTTGATTTTCCTTCTTGTTGTTCTTGAATTGATTTTTACCTTTGGCCTTCATGAATTTTGTAAACTTCTTGATCATTAGACTCAGATTCTCATCATCATCAGAGTCTTCTTCCTCTTTCTGCTTTTTGCCTTTTACCACTTTAGTTTTAAATGCAATGTTCTTATTTCTTCCAATATCTTCTTCTTCATTTAATCTACCCAGTTCAAGCTCATGCTCCCTTAGCTTTCCAAATAGGGCTGCCATCGTCATCGTTGCAAGATTTTGTGACTCCGTGATGGACGTCACCTTTGGCTGCCAAGTCTTGTTCGAGGATTTAAGAATTTTTATATTTAATTCATCAGTGTCAAAAGTTTTACCTAGACCTGTGAGATGATTGACGATGTGTGTGAATCGTTTCTGCACATCGTAGATAGTTTCTCCCTGTTGCATCCGAAACATTTTGTATTCTTGTATTAAGGAGTTCTTGCGTGCCCTTTTAACGTCATCTATCCTTCATGAGTCACACGCAAAATTTCCCACATATCTCGTGCACTAGTGCAGACAGAGATCCTGTAAAACTCATCCAGGGTTAAAGCAGATGAAATAATATTTATTGCCTTTACATCGTACTGAGCTTGTCTATTTTCATTTGCAGTCCATTACGAGAATGACTTTGATTCCTGCACATCATTTACAACATTAAAAGGTACAAATGGACCATTTAACACTGCATCCCAAATACCTATATCAACAAATTCCAGAAAAATTTTCATCATAACTTTCCAGAAAGGATAATTTTCACCAGTAAAAAGAGGAGGTATGCTGATAGACGCACCCTCAACAAAAGTTTGATTTTGTCTAACCATTTTCGAAAAAAAAATTGAATAACTATCAAAGCAAGCTCTGATACCAATTGTTGGTATCACGCAACGGAATGTTTGGCGTTTGGACAAAAACCAAGAGGGGGTGAATTGGTTTTAGGTAATAAAATTAATACTTTAAAATTTTTCCAAAATTTTACCAATTCAACTAAAAATCAATTCCTTTAAAAGAAATAGTAGATAAAATAAAGAGATAGAGAATAAGATTGAACACAAGTATTTATACTAGTTCAAATCAAAAGATCCTACGTCCAGTTGTTAATCTCTTCAAATAAAGATATTAACCCAATCACTAACAAATATCAGATTACAATCAAATAACAAATGAATAAGGAAAGAAAACACCTCTCTTGAAGCCACAAGAGATGAACACCTTTCTCTGAATCACACAAAGAACATTGACCTTTGCTTTCCTAGCAACAGCAGCAGCACTCAATCTCTTATAAACCCTCTTAGGAAAAGTTATCGCTCTACCCATACTAGGTTTTTCAAAGCTCTTTTGAGAACACTTAACACTTAGCACTCTAGCTTCTCAAAAAGGTATATTCGAAGTTGAACTGCAGTTCCTTAAATAGGGTTTTCAAAAATTAGGTTAAAAACTGAAACGTCATGTTCCAACTGCCAAGGATAATCGATTATCACTAAGGATAATCGATTATTCCAGTAGGTTTTCTGGAAAACAAATTTTGAACAGGATAATCGATTATTTCAAGAGATAATCGATTATTCCAGTAGGATTTCAAAAAATAAAAGTTTTGCACAGATAATCGATTATCATTAATGATAATCGATTATCACTGTAGTTTTTCTAAAAATGAGAAACCTTTGAGAGACGAATGTTATGCTGCTGATTCTAAGTTTAACTAAACTATTCTACAACACACTTATTTTATTTTACAAGATAACATTTACACATTTAAACATTTTGTCTTCATTTTTGCTTGATCATCATTCATTTCTTTATCATCATTCAAAATTACTAGGCTTCCTTCTTTTTGCCAACAGTTGATGCGCTAGAAAGGTAGAGTGGTTGGTTATGAGAGAATGACATATCGTTAAATATTACTTGAATTAGTTTGCAATTGCTTTGTATTTTGTTGTTATATGTTCAAACCTTGATAGGCACTATATAGGTATGCATGATGTTTTATTTTATTTTATTTTATGTTATGTTATTTTTTTGAATAGACAATTTTCAAGGACAAAAATTTTTTAAGTTGGGGAGAATGTAAGACCCGAAAAAATTTAGAATAAATAGAAATCAATGGTCGAAATTAATTAAGAATAGTAATTTATTTAATTTACTGGATTATGAAATATAGAATAATTATTTAAGTGATTGTTTTATTTATTTTAATGATTTTATTTAACTATGAAATATGAAATAGAGTTGCTTATAAACGTGTTGTGCGCTTTAAAATCTGATTAAGTAGCTAGTTCAATGGTTAATGTTGCGGTTGGAGTTGGCACAGGGAGCGAACTCCACTTTTTGGTGGGGCCCATGTAAAATCTTTTAATTTTCTCTCTCCCGTTTAGTGCACCTGCAGTATCAAGTTTACGTTTTTATTCTCCCTAACTTCTTTTAGTTGTTTTCTTTCTTTCTCTCTCTCTCTCTCTCTCTCTTTTTGTTTCTTCACTATAACACACAATGATATATTATTCACGTGATTTTTGTAACTTCCCAATTAAATAGATAAATCTAATTAAATAAAATGTCGCATACATAAAATATTTAGAGAGTACGGAGTTTGGGGTATGAAAGTTTATAGTTATCCAATCATACCCACACTGAAATAGAGGCACCACACTGCCTAGAACAAAATAGTAAAGTTCCATAGTAGTTCAAAGACTTGCCCAAGACAGAGGATTTACAAAACTAAATAAACCTTCTTTAAATGTGGGCTCAATAGTGATTCCAGTACCCATCCATGATCATCAAGCTGTAGCATCCCCATTGTCACTGCGATTGCCAGGGGTTCCTGATGAGTGCGTATTTTTGTCCTTATTCAGTGTTTAATTTTGGGTATTTAATTGAATTTATGTGCTTAAAGAGTGATTTAATTGATAATTCTGATAATTAGGTTGTTTGAGCTTGTGTGATAAAAATGTCTTAAAAAGTGATTTTTAGTTGCATAAATTATTTTTGGATATTTTAACATTTGTCGATGCAGCTGAAGTTAAGATTAAGCTCATTCAAGGTGGGAAAATAAATTGATTAAAGTTACAAACCACCTTTAAATAAGGCTGAAATTAACAAGTTCTGGAAAAATCACTTTTGCACCCCATACAATACTTCTACACCCCTACCTTTGTCTATTTTCACCACCCTTTCCACTCCTATTTTCACCCACTTATTAAACTAACCAATCAAAGAATGACATGTGTCATGATCCAGCAACTCAAAATTCAGCCAATGAAATAATGCCACGTCATCATCATCTTCTTCCCTCAAACCCTAGGCACCTTCATCCAACAACAGCCTTGCACCTTGCAGTTGCCACCATCATCTTTCGTGCCTACAACTTGCCAGAGAAGGCAAACAAGCGCTGCCCAGTCGGAGTCAACCATGTTAACCATCACCACCGCGAGCACCTACAACGCATAGCAGCAGCAGCGACGAGCAACACCATCACAACAACACCTGCAACAGCCTTCACGTTCACAGATCTGCATATGCGAGCCAGAACAGAAACGCGCACCATCACCACAGCGAGTTCCTGTTCCACAATAGCAGCCTGCACCATTTCTGCATCTTCACCATACTCAAGCCAGCTTCCATCGTGAATCCTTCACACTGTTGCCACCATGAACCTACAACTCACCAGTTGCACCACTCCCTCACGAGCAACATCACAACGGCACTACAGTTCAGAGCAACGCCGTTTCCATTACGGCAGCCGCCACTAGAGCAGCCACCGTTCGTCGTCAGCCGTGCAGCCAAAGGAGTCCATGAAACCCTAATGCAACAAACCCTAATTCTAGAGAGAGTCTCTATGCCACGTGTCAGCATCTGATAGGGCAGTCAACTGGTCAAAACTGGTCAAATTTGGTCAAGTGATCAATGGGGCAATCAACTCTAGTCAAATTCTGGTCAATATTGTAAAAATGGTTAAATAAGAGGGGTAGATTTGGAAATTGGACACAAAATTAAGTTGCTAATTAATTAAATAAAGATAAAATATTTTAGCAACAGAACAGATAAAGCCCAAGTCCAGTCGAAGTCCTATATAAAGAGACCAAGGGGGAAGCAGAGAAACAAGCTCAACACTTCGGAGTTTTGGAACCCCTTAGGGGGAGCCTAATTTTGTTTCCTTTTTCTCTCTTTTCTTCTCTCTATTCTTCTTTTATTTTTATTTTGTATTCCATGGATTGCTAAACTTCTTGGGTTGATTCTATTGTAATTTCATTATGAATTCTGAGGTTAGAATGAAATAATTTCTTTGTTCTTTTTATTATTGTTGAGGTTTTCATTTATCTATGTCTTTTATCTTTGAATCATGTAAGAAGTAATGATTTTAAATCTATAGGCATGTTGATCATATGAGTCCAAGGGTTTTTAAATTGAATTGAGACTTTACTTTGATTTTATTTAGAAACTTTCATGTGATTAAATGAGTTTTTACTAATAATTGAGACTTTACTTTGGTTAAAGGTATTTACTCTAACTAAAATTAATTGAGACTTTACTTTGATTAATTAATCTTTTTATTTGGTGAGGAGATAAAAGAATAGACATGATTAGGCATAGTAAAATTTGATTGAGACTGTACTTTGGTTGAATTTACCGTGGATAATCTAAAAGTTCTCACTTTTAACTAAGACTGTACTTTGGTTAAAAGTGAGAACGCTAACAAATTAATTGAGACTTTATATTGATTAATTTGTAAATATATAACAATAATTAATTGAGCAATAATCTTTAGATAACCAATGATGAATCTATTTTGAAAAAGCAATGGAATCAATCTATTTTCTTTACTATTGTGTTTATCTCTTTTTATCTTTTCTATTTCTTTCTTGTTTATCTTAATCCTCCTATATTTTTATTATTTTATTTGACTAACTCTTTTGTATAGTTTTATAAGAACTAATTTGTTAAAAATCAATTCCGTGCTCGTTGGGAGACAACTTTAGGTTACTTTACCCTTTCTATTTTGTTGACTACTTTCTTAACAATACTGAAGTTGTTATAGCTTAGTAGTATTAATTTGATCCCAATGACAGCGTTATTAGTTCCCACATTTGCTCACATCAATAAATTGATGATCATCGCAAAAGGAGAAAAACCACACACAAACATACAAGCAAACAAAAGGGTAAGCTAGAGTAAAAAGATTCTTTTATCATTACAACTCAACATGCAATTCAAAATCAAGAATACATATTAGACATCCAAACATATAATAGCAAACAAAGATAAGACCTTAAGACTCGTCTATCCGGATACATATGATGAGGCATCATCACTAACGTTCGTGGAATTACGTCTTGGTCGTGAGGCACCACCACGAAAGCTTCGTGGGATTATGTCCTGGCCGTGAGGCACCACCACGAAACCTTCGTGGAATTACGTCCTTACATGAGGCACCACCACAAAACCTTCATGGAATTACGTCCTTACATGAGGCACCACCATGAACTCTCACCACGAGGTTCATGGAATTACATCCATTAGATGAGGCACCACCATGAACTCCCCCTAGGAGGGTCCATGGGATTACGTCCATTAGATGAGACACCATCATGAGCTCCCACTATAAAAGTCATGGAATTACGTCCTACCCATACCTTGTCCATGTCTTACCAACCAATCATAGAGTCCCCATGCATACCAAACTCATGTCAATCTATATAAATGATCAACCATACAAATATATATCATACCAAGCCCATGCCAAACACATCAATTCCAGCTCATAACTTACATAATACATGCATATTCATACCCTTCATGTTTAAAATAGACCAAGTCAAATAAATCATTCAACCAACAACTATAAACACGAAAACATACAATCCTCCAAGCACGATGTTGTCAACCTCGCTTAAGCCAATAGCTCTTGCTCAGGCGAGAGGGATTCCTCGCTCAAGCTAACAACTCTCGCTTGGGTGAGATCTCGAGCAGGGGGCACTTCAAGTTCTCGCTCAAGATAGGGCATCTCGCTCAGGCGAGAGGCCTTCACTTAGACGACAACTCAAAACAAAGGAGGGGGTGAACCATTGTTATTCTCGCTTAGGCGAGAGCTCCTCACTTAAGCGAGAGCTTCTCATTTGGGTGAAAAACACACTCGCCTATGTGAGATTAGCAGGACTTCCCTGTCTTTCACGCGAGCAAAACCAGAAACACATAGTTCAAACCATCAACCAGCTCAGTTTCGTGCAAGCACAACTTCCACAAGGCATTTGAAAACACAAATTCACCAAACAAGCCAAAATAACTTAAAATACGTGAAACCCTAAATTCCCTTACCTGGAAAAGCTTAGCCAAAAGACTTTGACTCCTAAGCCCATGAACACAACAGCTCCCAAAGTAGATTCAAGCGCTGAGAACAGTGGCACAAGAAGGAGACGAGGTTACTATAGTGAACCTTTGTTGGAAATCACAAAATGCAACTTAGAAAAGAGACATTACGAGTTGAGAAGTAACTTACGCGGAAGAAAAAGGGTTTGAGCGAACTTGACGAGGGTGGAGACCAAACCCTAGCAGATCTTGCGATTGTATTTTCTAAGAGGAGGAGAGAAACTAATTTCTAAAAAGTGGCAACAATGAGAGTGTTAGGCTGGTTTCATGGTTATGGACACCCTATGGGCCAACTCGAGGCCCAACAGACTAGGGCATCCCTTAAAGTGGGCCTTACAAATTTCTTTTCAAATAAAAGACACAAAGATCATTGGTTTTATTTTATGAATCTGGTTTTATTTTATAACCTTAGCAACTAAATAAAAATATGAAGGAATATATTCTAATTGGTTTTGATTCTAGGGTTTGGGGTAGGGGAAATTAAATACTCCAGTTTAAGGTTTAGGTTGGGGAAGGAAAAAGCTTTAGAAGGAAAGAGAGAAGACGGCAACCGAGGGAAAACGTGGAGAGTGAGGTGAGGCTACGAGAGTAGTCTCTTGCGAAACGACTACACGAGGTAGGGGAAGCTAACCTTGTTTTCTTCTCTTATTTTCTTGTTGTTTATTTGATGAATGAAATGGGAAAAGCATGCATGTGTAGGGGAAGCTGAATTTATCTATACTCATTCAAGTTCTTGTTGTTTGATGCATGAAAAGTGGGGAGGTTCATGGGTGTATTTTGTGTTGCGTTTTCAGAGTTTAGAATCTATTCATGAATGTTTAAATCTCATTGATAACTCAATTTCTTTACCTTCATATTGAAGCTTATTGCACTCACTTGGCATTTTAGTTTCTTTTATCTTTCAATCTTAGCTTATAAATGTGATATTTTAAGTTGTTTTTAGAAGTTGTAGTATCGCCTAGCGGTATTTATTACCGCCCAGCGCATCTTAAAGGAGAAATTTCCACTGTCATGTTCCCACCTGGCGCTACCCTGCTGTACCCAGGCACTGGCGAAAAAACGTTGATTTTTCAGCACTGACCTTTGATGCTTGTTTTGATCATAACTTTCTCTATAGGTATCTAAATGAGTTGGTTCTTGTTGCGTTGGATTCTACATCAAATAGCTTTAATTGAAGTGGTAGAACACAATTTTTGGAACTCTGTCCGAGATGCATTGTATTTTGGAAGATGGTTGTAGTTACAAAGGCAAAAAACCCACCTCATGTTTTTGTTGAAAATTTGGTGCATTTAGCAAAGCCTTGAAGTAGAACCTTTCTTCACCTAATGTGCTTCTTCACCTAATGGCCCAAAAAGGGAGCTGATTTAGGGTTGGACATCATTGCCACATCAGCAAACAAAACAAAAAAAAAAATATGTGAGGATTGGCAACCACACTCAGAAAAACAGAATCAGCTTTTGCAACTTTTGGTAGGATATTGTTTGGAATGTTCAGGGGCAGTGGGGCTGCACTAGGGATGGCAACGGGGCGGGGCGGGGACGGGTTTCGCTATCCCATACCCATCCCCGCATAAAAAATTCATCCCCATCCCCATACCCAAACCCAACGGGTATCAAACTTTTTTCCCATCCCCATCCCCACCGGGTAACGGGTATAATCTCGTACCCATACCCGTACCC
>Ga0209589_1002572_pt1 | contig 31540 bp, 17 predicted proteins | sample CowpeawhiteBW_FD_187525 | JGI IMG/M metagenome (GOLD analysis project Ga0209589, IMG submission 187525) | Root nodule microbial communities of legume samples collected from California USA - Cow pea white BW (SPAdes) (version 2) | ecosystem: Host-associated > Plants > Roots > Nodule | place: USA...
TTTACTTTGCAGGGCAGGAGACCACTTCATCTTTGCTTGTTTGGACAATGATATTATTGAGTATGTACCCTAATTGGCAAACACGTGCAAGGGAGGAAGTCTTACAAGTTTTTGGCAATCAAAAACCAGATTTTGATGGACTGAATCACCTTAAGACTGTAAGTTCATATTTTCATTTCATATTGAATAACATGCTCTAACCTGTTACTAAGAATATTTTTGAAACAGGTTACCATGATTTTGAATGAGGTTTTCAGGCTATACCCACCGGTAGTTGCTCTTGCTCGAAAAGCTTGTAGAGATTTGAAACTTGGAAACCTTTCATTAGCTGCTGGAGTTCAAGTTTCCTTGCCAATGATTTTGGTCCACCATGATTGTGAGCTCTGGGGTGATGATGCTAACGAGTTCAAACCTGAGAGATTTGCTGAAGGAGTTCTAAAGGCCACAAAGGGCAGAGCTTCACTAATTCCCTTTGGATGGGGTCCTAGGATATGCATCGGACAAAACTTCTCCTTGTTTGAAGCAAAGATTGCTTTGTCAATGATTTTACAACGTTTCTCATTTGAACTCTCTCCGACCTATACCCATGCTCCAACTACTGTGCTTACTCTTCAACCACAATATGGTGCTCAACTCATTCTACGTAAAGTGGAAATATAAATAATAATGATTTGGTACTGTTTGGTTCAAATTTTACTCTTGAAAATCTCAATGTAATAGCATTTCAAGAAGATTAAAGGAGACCAACACTTTCATGACTATTACTAGTTTATTTTCTGTAGTATTAATGTGAGAAACCTTTCTTGTATTTAATAATATAAGGGTATTGTTACAAAAAGTCTATCCATTTATCATGTCTTTTACTTAACTTACTTTGTCATTGGACAAATATTTAATTAATTCATGATCGATATATATATATATATATATATATATATATATATATATATATATATAATATATTTCTTAGCCACTAAGTAATGCTCCCATGCTTTTGAGGGCTTTTAATAAGAATATAAAGTTATGTGATAGGTGCAATAGTTCAAGATGGATCATGAAGTTTTTCACAAACCTAAACAATGGGATGAATGCCATGAAATAACACAACACCTATTTATTCCTATCTCAGATGTATCTATCACACTATATGATGAAGGATCGTCTTGAATTGAACGAAAATGGGTATGAACCCTAGAACGAATGGGGAAAAAGGAGGACGTCGATTTGGGGGTTTTTGCGGAACGGAATGAAATCACGCCACTTGGAGGAGGTTCTAAGATAAGTGAGGAAGATCTGCCACTTTGAATCGGAGATTCAAAGATAAGGATCGGTGGTTCTGAGGAGAACCTCGAGACTTGAGAGAAAATTCAAATCTGAATACAAATGTGTCTCACAAGGGCTTATATACTATGGGCCGAAACACAAAAGGCCCAACATAACTAAAGGTCCGAAAACGACCAAACAAATACATTACAAAAAAAATATAAAAGAGTTCCTATTCTACGATCTGAAGCTAATTTGAGATCTCTTTGAAGATCCTGGGCATGATTCCATCATCTGTTTTCTAATCCCTTGACGGTCCCGAACCACGCCTCCATCACTATAGTTGAGAAAAGTCATCTAGTTCAGAAAAGTTTGGAAGTGCTAGAATGAGAGCGTGAGTCAATTTATTTATTGACTCTTTAATATCTTTTTCTTGTTTTTTCACCCCATATGAAAGACACATCATTCTTGATAAGTTCATGAATAGGATCAACAAGAGTAGAGATATCCTTCACAAATCTTCTATAAAAGCTACAACTTAAATAGTCATTTGACCTTAGTTTTGGTTAAGTTTTTTCAATTTGATCCTAGTTTAGGATTTTGGTTCAATTTGGTCTTAAATTTTGAAAATATCGTTTAATTAAGTCATTTTACTTAACACCGTTAAATCGATAACAGAACAATATACACATTGGATTGTTCCTCTAACATGATCACTATACATTGATGTAGTCGTTTTGATGTGTATACAACAGAGGTTGAACTTGAAAAGGAATAGGGTTTTCATTTGTCTACATGTGGAGCAATTAGGGGTTTCTTGTACTTGAAGAATCTGGTTGCCACCCTCCTTTCGCTAAAAAGGTATGTCTTGTAGGGCATCGTCTTCCTCTTGCAATAATTGAGGACAATGAAGTTGCGATTCATGCCATGGTGGTGGTTATAAGGTTTTAGGCATACCAACCATTTGCGATTGCGGAGAGCTTGCAATTGTGCGAACAACAAGAACTGTAAAGAAACATTGATGCGATGTATGTTGAGTATTTTTATAGATTTGTTGGAGTATTGTATTGAGGTTTTTATGGTTGACTTTTGCGTGTATGGTTCATCTTTTGATTATTTCTTGGCTAATCTTGTGAGAGTTTCGGAGAAATGTAAGGAAACTAACCTTGTTTTGAATTTTGAAAAATGTCATTTTATGGTGGAACATGGTATAGTTTTAGGCCACACTATTTCTCGGAATGGAATATTAGTTGAGCCTGCTAAGATTGATATTATTTCACAATTACCTTACCTCTCTTTTGTTTGAGAGGTTCGATCTTTCTTTGACATGCATGGTTTTACAAGAGGTTTATCCAGGAATGATAGTTAATCCTCTCTCCAATTTGCTTCAAAAGGACATACCGTTTGAGTTTGGAGAGAATTAATGTAGAAATGCTTTTGATAGCTTGAAAAGGGCACTAACCATTACCATCTAACAAGACATTACCATTTGCAGTGGGAGTAGTGCTTGCACATAGAGATGGGAATTTGCCACATGGAATATATTGTGCTTTCAAGACATTAAACACAACTCAGGATAAGATAGTCAAAGAGTTACTTGTTATTGTTCTAGGAGTAACTTGTTATTGTTAGTTATTTGGTTGTTTTTTATAGTCCTCCCTTATTTTCCAAATCTAAGATAGTCAGGCTGAAAAGTGAGGCAAAGTATTATGTGCAGAATGAACCATTATTATGGCGCATTGGTAGCGACCAAGTCATAAGGAGGTGTGTTCCAGACATTGAGATACCTTATGTGCTTGAGTTTTGTCATTCATTACCTTTTAGTGAACACTACAACACATAAATGAAGGGAAGGAAGGTATTGGATTATGGTTTTTATTGTCCTACCAAATTTAAGGATGTGCAAAGGGTGTATGAAATTTGTGAGTAATGTCAAAGAGCAGCCAAATCCATTACAAGAAGACATGAGATGCCCCAACAACTCATGTTATATTGTAAGGTATTTGATGTTTGGGGTATTGAATTTATCGGTCCTTTTCCTCCTTCTTTTGGGTTTTCGTATATTTTACTTGTTATAGACTATGTCTCCAAGTAGGTAAAGGTCGTAGCTGCAAGGGCTAATGGTGCTCAAGTTGTCATGAGTTTTGTCAAGTCTAACATTTTCTATAGGTTTAGGATACCACCAACCATCATTAGTCACTAAGGGACAATAACACAAAAAAGGCTTTTTACGCTATGGTAGGTCAGACGTAATATCAGGCGACGTAAAATTATCCAAACATAACACATCTAATATAAACCAAATTTTATGCGGTAAAACACAAAAGAAAAATGCAAAAACCAAGCTTTTGGTATGGAGAAACACCACTGTGGTTTGCGTTGTAATTGTAGTTGGGTGAAAACACCTTCATCGTTGCTCCTCTTGTTCATCGCTGTAGAGTGTGAGTTTTGGTTGAAAACCTTTCGCGCAACGTTGTGATGAGTTGAGCGCTATTTCTAGGGCTTTAGAAAACTTAATATTTACGTCTGACTAGATAAATTTACGTCTGTTGCCCTCTAGTCAGACGTAAATTTATGTTTGTTTCCCTCTAGTTTGACGTAAATTTATGTCTGTTGCCCTCTGATTTGACGTAAATTTACGTCTGTTTCTTTCTGGTCAAACGTAATTATTGATATTTACGTTTGTTACAAAGGCAACAAACGTAAATATAAAGCAGTTAATTATAAGTATGCCACCGGTCATTTTTTATGTCTATTTCCTATGGGTCAGACGTAAATAAGAAGATGTGATAAGTCAATTTTGTGTTAGTAGGATCCACTTTTGTAATAAGCTATTGGAAAGTAGTATATTGAAAAATATGGAATAACACATCACATTGGTACACTATATCACCCCTAGACTAATGGGCAAGCCAAGATCTCAAATAGGGAGATGAAGAAGATCCTGAAGAAGATGGTAAAGCCTAGAAAGAAGGATTGAGCCACACAATTGGATAATACACTTTAGGCACATAGAAGGACTTATAAAGCACTTATAGATACTTAACCTTTTAGAGCATTTTTTTGTCAAGCTTGCCATCTACCTGTGGACATTGAGCATCAAGCCTATTAGGCCGTGAAAGCAAGTAACTTAAACTAGGAAGCAACGGGGAAAGTGTGGAAACTTATTGATGAATGCATATTTATGCCCTCATTTAGCCTTTAACATTGGATTCTTAACTTTTTTTTTTGTGCTTAAATATTGTTTGAATTGGAACTTTTTATAATTGGATTTATTGAGTAGGAGATACAAAAACATGTTAAAAATAACTTTTTAGTTGCATAAATATTCTTTGGATATTTTGAGGTGTGTTAGTGCAACTACAACTAAGTTGAGCTTATGGAGGTGTCGAAATAAATTGATTAAAACTTCATGACACCTTAAAGATAAATAAAAAATAAAAAATTATCAAATTCATAAAAATCCAAGCCAAGCATTGCATGAAGAAGGCAATAAAAGCATGAAAAAGTTTGGCTAAGCCAATAACATTATAAAGCCCAACGTGATCCCACACATTTGTTCATAAAACAATTCACCCAAAAGAATCATTATATAGTAGTATTTCACCAATTTATATCATAAATCACTCAGCAAAATGAAGAAAATATATCCAAAATATCAATCATGTCGCAATTCAACAAAACTCCAAAAGTCTCAAAAATCCTATGTGCTGCCTGGCGGCCCATAACCACTATCAAACGGTTTCTGGAAAAATCCCATAAGTGGTCATTACACCCATGTGTCCCCTGGCGACCCAAGAACACCGCTAGCCAGTTTCTGGGCAGAAACCTAGAAATGCGAAGAAAGTAAGAAACTCGAGTGGAAAAGGATGCACAAACTTCAATATAGTCATGAAAATACATAATTCGTAAAGTAAACGCGTAGGTGTAGCTTCCTTGCTTGGAATTCTTGTTTCAAAAGAGCTTTTAAAATTTCTTCTTGGTATAAACTTGCTCTAACCATAGCACTATCACAAGAAACCCTTTCCTAGCCTTCAAAGCTCTCTTTTTGCCCCATTTCAGTGCTATAAAATTTCAGTCTTCAACAACTCCACTAGTATCCTTTGTCGTTACACTAAAACACTTCCTTAATTACTTTTTCAACCCTAAAAACTAATAATTACACAAATAAAATGAGAATTAAAACAAAAGATTAATGGCCATCAAATGCCATTAACATGGTGGTTTCTCAACCCTTTTAACTTCTCTCTATGACAACTAGGGTTTTCTGTGTATCTCCCAACATGGCCAAAATAATCCAAATGTAAAAAGGACTATTTTCACACTAGCCAAGGTTTGAAATCACATCCACACAGTTATCAAGTGTATGCACAAACCAACAAGCCATTACATTTTTCATGGCTTTTCATGCACACATAGATTTATAATTTCATACCACACCACCATGAATGTATCTAAAATGAAATAAATAATTAAACATCAAACTAATGACATACACAGGACTCCAATCCAAGTCCTCTCAACATAACCAAGTACTCTTAACCACTTGAGCTAACATTATTCCTTGTTATAACTCTTCGTATTAAACCTTGATATAAGAGATAGAGTTGAACTTCTACCTTACCAAGATTTAAATGATATAGTGCAAATGTGCATTAAGGTAGAACAAAAAAATTTGATAAAATCTTTTTCAAAGAGAAATCAAACTCAAACTAACTCTTATGTTAAGAAGGATTTCAAGAAAGAAGAAAAAAAGGATGAGCCACCTAGGAATCCAAGTAAAGGTAAAGACAAAGAGGGTAGCGCATCATCACACACTCGCACAAGTGAAATCGAATGTTTCAAATGTCTTGGTAGTGGTCACATAGTATCTCAATGCCCCACAAAAAAGACCATGATTCTTAGGGGTGTTGATAGATATAACTGCTTGATGAAAGTGAAAGTGAGAGTGGAAGTGAGGAATTCAATAAGTCTAATGTAGAAGATGCCCACCCTTGTGAGGGGGACCTTTTGATGGTTAGAAGGATCCTCAACAATCAACCTAGTGCACAGGCACTAACACAACGAGAGAACATATTTCACATAAAATGTAAAATTTTGGAAAACTCTTATTCTCTAATTGTGGACAATGGATCGTGTTGTAACTGTTACAACACTAGGTTGGTGGACAAGCTGTCTTTGACTATCTTACCTCATCAAAAACATTACAAACTTCATTGACTCAATGAAGACGGGGATTTGGCAGTCAATCACCGAGTGGAGGTCAAGCTTTCTATAGGGAAGTATGAAGATAGTGTGCTATGTGATGTAGTACCTATGGAAGCATGTCATATCTTATTAGGTGGACCTTGGCAATTTGACAAGAAAACCATGCACAATGGTCTCACGAACGAGATTACCTTTAATCACATTGTAAGACTCGACAAAAAATTAGAATATTGAGAAACCACGGGTAAAATGGATGGCTTGATCAAGATTGTTAATTTTGATTATTTAATTATTTTATAAATTTATTAAATATGGAATAACTATTATTTGAGTGATTTAAGTATTGTATTTATTTAATTAAATGAGTGATTAAAGTTGTTATTTGTCTAATTTAAGGAAGCATGGTTTGTGGAGTATAAGTGTTTTAATACTTATAATGCATGTTATATCATGTGATGGCATGTAGCCTAGTGGTGGAAGATTGTGTATAATGTGTGTAGGTGCGGGGTTCGAACCTGGTTGGCTGAATTTATAAGTTGAAAGTTAGGTTTTTATAAAGGCTATGGGGGAAGAGAAACAAGAACAGAGGACAAGGGTGCGAACTATATTCCAGCGGTTGTGGTAGAGAAGAGAAACATTTTAGAGAAATGTATTAGGTAGGGGAAGCCAACCTTGCTTTCTTCTCTAGAGAAGAGAAACATTTTAGAGAAACGTATTAGGTAGGGGAAGCCAACCTTGCTTTCTTCTCTTGATGTTTGAAACTTTGAATAGCATATACATGTGTTATGGAAGGGGTGTGCAGTTTCGTTTATGCTAAACATAACCATGATTGATGTGGAATGCATAATTTTTCCGGTTTCCCTGAATTTTCCCTGTGGTTCTATAGTTTGGTGCATAAACCATAATCATGTGAGTGTTGTTGCGTTTCTGTTATATTTTCGTGGCTTTCGTTCAATGGAAGCACATTGTGGTTCCGTCCAAAGAGGTTCTGGCTCAGTGGTTTGGTGAGAGTTGGTTCAGACGCGAATGGCAGCTGACTTGTGTTGAGGGTGCAGTATGCTATTGGTTGCATGCAGTGTCTATGGACGTCGGTTCATGTGCAGGGTTGGAGTGCAGAACACACGTCTCTGCATGTTTCTTTTAGGATTTTGTTTGCGTTTTGGTGCTGTTGGGGCTTGCACTTTTCCATTCTTCTTTGCTTCCATAGCGTCAGACTTTTGGTGTAGGTTGGGTTCATTTGTGGGCTGGCATGGTTTTCTTCTTCTTCTTTTCATCTACACTGTAGCATCTAATTTCATGAGATTAATCATTCTCTTTCTTCTCTTTTGTTTAGTTTTTTTTACGTGTATGTGGGTGCAGAGGCATTATCTTTTCTCTTTCTTCTTTTTAATTTTTGATATCATGCGTATGGTTGGGTGCAGCGTGTTCCAATTGTTATAATAATAAAGACAATGATATTTTGACTACTAAATTTTGACAACTTTCTCTTACAACATAAGGTGTCATCTTCTAAGTGGTTTTTGAATATTGAGAATGAGAAAAAGAAAAAATGGAAAACCACTTAGAAAATGACACCTAAGATTGTAAGAGAAAGTTGTCAAAATTTAGTAGTCAAAACATCATTTTCCTAATAACAATTCACTTGATTTACTATTGAAAGTGTGGGTTGCGTGGGTTATCACTCACCTAGTCTTTAGTGGACTACATGAGTTTTAATGAATGTAGGAGAGGTATTAAGCGTTGGTTGGAAGATTTATTAATTTTGTTATAGTTTCGTTTTATTAATTTAGAAGGTGCAATGTAGTTTCACAAATGTTTTTGCCGCTTAGGGTTGATTGTCTAAAGAAATTAAAGATTTATTAATTATAATAATATAAAGATCATGTTTAACAAAGTTAAAGGTTTTCACATTTTTTATAGTTAGAATAATGTAAATATTATGTTTATCAAAACAACAATGACTATTTAAAAATTTTATCTTATATTTAAGAGAAGGTGGATAATGGCTAAATGTGACAAGTAAAAACAACCAAATGATCATGGAACTCAAAATTCCCCTTTGCAATTCCATATTCCAAATAAAAAAATCATGCTTCTCTATATATCGCCACAAAATACCAAAACTTATATCAAAAGAGCATCTCACAATTTACACCTTGAATTCATCCATAAAAAAAATATAGAATATCATACTCTATCCCCAAAAAGAACACACATATATCAAACGTCAAAATTTCTCCACACATAAGCACAATAATGAGTACAAGTTTAACTCCCCTTATCTTGAAATTCCCGATAACAAGTTCTTCATATTAGCATAAATAGATTGGATGTTTGGTGCTTGAAGATTTGATGAAGTCACATGAAGCCATTGCCTTGGAAGATGTTGGAACCATGTTTACATTGATGAAGATGTGAAGATTTGATGTCTCACATGTTGATCAAGCCTTGTGTGTGTGCTCTATATCTGGATTATTCATGGGGAAAACAAGCTTGAAGAATTGTATTCATGTTGTAGACCATTTTGCATTAATTAGATGTATATGGTCTTAGTTGTGTCTTTTAATCTGTTGAAATATTTTTCAACAGGTTAAATGGTGTCTTTTAATCTGTTGAATGAGTTTTGAACATATTAAAAGGTTTGTTACAGTAGTCTTAACTAGTACACATTCAATTAGTTGATTTATTTTGTAATCGTTGATTTCACTTAAAACCGATTGATTTGGAAATCAACCTGTTGAATTTCGTAACAGTTTGACTATAAAATTTGTATTTTTTGAAAGAGAGCTAAGAAGACCATTTTTTAGCGCAAAAATTGTTTTAAATTTTTGGAACTCCCTCTCTTTCGTGATCATACAGATGTGGAGCTTTTGCTTGGTGTTTGAAGCTTGGAGAAAGTGTTTTTGATAGGCAAGGTTGTGCCACCACTGAGGTTTGGTCTTTCTCAAGCTTTTAGGTTATGCTTGGTGGTTTTTCAGGTCTGCAAGAGGTGTCTTGTTATGTTGGTATGATTCTTGTGTGAATCAAGAGTCATTGTGTGGTGTTCTTGCATATTTTGAAAATGTAATGTTATAAACTTTGTAAATCTTTTGAAATAGTACAAACTCAGGCTCGAGTTGCCTTTACTAGCTAGATGCAGCTCAGGTTTGAGTGAACCAGTATAAAAATCTTGTGCATCGCTCTTCTCTCTAATTATTCCCACTTTTATTGCATTTTAAAGTTGAAAGAAATTTTAGTTGAACCATTTTTGTGTTATTCTTGTGTGTTCTAGCATGATCTGAAGCTTTTCTCATGTTTGTAAAACTTATAGGAATCTATCTTGTTTGACCTTTCATATTGTTCCTGACTTAAATCACAAATTCACATTTCTCCAATTTTCACAGTTTTTTAGTTTACTGTTTTTGCGATTCAATCGGTGGATTCTATCAGTACTGTATCTATTTAATGAATCAATCGACTATCTCTGTTTTTTATCGATTGAAAGTGTCTAGTCTAGGAGTGTTTGCATCCATACTTCGTGGTTGATTTGATTCAATTGAAAATTATCTTAGGCTTTTAAAAGTCAACATATTTTTTAACTAGCCAATTCAACCCCCCCGCTTCTTAGCATTTCAACCATTTTAATACTTACACTTCCTTTAAAAAAAATCAAAACTAAGATGACTCGCTTTCTTTTGGTTCCTAGACTTTGCAAAATTTTTAGCATTTTTCCCTTCAAGCTTATGTTATCCTAACCCACTCTAAACACTTAAAAAAAAACACCTTTTGCTCTCCTTTTATTGTGCCTGCGACTAGATTCAACGAACCTACCTTTAACTTTCTACCTTCCTAAGAACACAACAAACAAAAAAAAAAAACAAAAAGAAAAACCATATTTATGCTTTTTCTCTCACTACCTTTAAGTTCCAAACCAACACTTCAAACCATAACAACTATCACAATTTTCTTATCAACCACATACACAACAAACATTTCAATAATATCCACACCTTTAATGCATTCAAGAAAATAAATTACAAACATGCCCAATGAATTATAGTTAATTTATAAAATACAAGTCACACCAAAGGCACAATAAACACATCCAAAATTATTATAAAAAATATTTAAAATATAAACACTCCAAATGCACACATCAAGAATTGAACCTTTGACCACCGACCAATGACAACGCTTTAACCAATTGTGCTATACTTCATTAAGAATTTAAATAATACCTCATGTCCAATTACCAGTTTTGAATTTATAATTATTTTTCTTGGGCCTTACATCTTTTCTAGCTCATGAGGAATTTTTCATTATTGCTACATCATGCAAGAAAGGTTAGTAAAATAACAATAATATATTTAGAATGTACTCTCTTGTCTTTTATACTTAATTCCCTTTTACGCTTAACAAAGAACTCTGGTAATTTAAGCAAAGAGTGAAAAAACATTGTGAAAAATGTTGCATGATCTAAATCTTAACTCAAAAGATCAAACAAAAAACAAAATTGTACACAAAACTTCAAGGAATTTTAAAAGACACAAAACAATAAAATAAGAAAACAACAGGACTACCATAGAGAGTTAAAGGAAACAAAATGGAGACTCTAACAAAAAGACTGATTGCAATATAATATATCAATAAACCACAAATAAAATTGCAGTAAAAATTTTTGTAGAACACCTTTTTTTCTCTTGGATCCTTACTTTACTTTTCTTTTTTCTTTTCTTTCAACATAAACAAATAAAACTAAACAAATTGTCCTTCAAATCCCCCAAACTTATGTAAATCAGTGTAATTTCAATTACAAACAGTTAATTAGGACTATAATTAACAGAAAACATAAAAATAAATAATTTACACAAATCAAATTTAGAAATACACAATGTAAACAAACAACAAGAAAAAAACACAACAAAGTAAAAACTTGACGTAATTGGATAAAACCTTAGGGTTTTTACTCCTTACAAAATTCTAAGAATAATGAAACAAAAAAAAATCAAAACAAAGCACATAACACAAATATTCAAAGAAAATAGTTTTTATTTTTTATTTTTCATATGATAGAAAAATAAGATAGAAGAGGAAATTCAAAAGAGAACTTTGCTCTAGATACTAGATCATACAATCCTATCTAGGAAAGAGTACGATCGCTTCTAAATTTGAATCCTTAAGAGGCACAACACAAATAAATAAGAGAAGAACACAAAATAATATAGAGATGGAGGAAGCCACAATCTAGCAGATTGATAAGTCAAGTGAAGATTCCCCACAAAGATGTTAATCTTTGATAAAAATCAGAGTTCTAATCAAGAACCAAGAAAATCCTCTCTCAAATATATACTATAACTCAAAAGTCTTTACATTAGTTTTTTGTACCTCTATTGATATGAACATAAGTTTAACAAAACCGAGAAACTTTAAAAGAAAGCTCAAGCCCAAAAACATAAAAACATAAACTAATTTCTAGAAGAAAGCCCAAAACCCAAAAACATAGAAATATAAATTAATTTTTCTAGTAACTATTCTTCAAATGTGTTCATGATCTTCATATTCTTTAAATTTCCTCCTTCATGGAACATTATGAGCTTCAAGGAGACATGTTCTGATCTTTGACCTTTTCATAGATCCTTTGAATTGAAAAAGTTCTTCCTTAAATTCTTCTTATATATGTTTAGGATATAGTCATCTATCATACCCTCCTTCTTGAAGAGAATTTATCCTCAAATTCATGTTTAGGACATGTTTATGATAACCTTTCTAATTTATACATTTCAAAATATCAGTTAATGGCTTGAAGTTAGGCCTTCAAATCAAGCCATATCATTAACCATCTTGTGGTTCTAAATGTTTTGGTTAATTTGAAAATGAGGATGGAGATGATATTATTGAAGAAGAAGCGATTGTGAAACCCTTAAACTAGACTGCAATTGCAAAGCTGAACTTGCTCTGGCACACAAAGAGTTTTCATTCTTTATTCATTGCAGGCACTAGATGTTGGGAGTGACGTGCCATCTTCAAATGATGTAATTGGATCAAGTGGTGGAAGCAAAATATTTTAAGATTAGAATAAAAACCTAGTTGTAGAATTGCATGATGATTATGTAATGTTGTATTTCTTTTATTTTTTTTGTATACTCGAACATGACACTTTGATGTAATTATTTTGTTATCTTTAATAAGAAATAATGTTTGTTAATTTTTTTTATGTAGTGTCATTATTTTTTATATATTTTAAATTTTCATTATTAAAAATTTATTAAATTATGAAATTATAAATATATGTGGATAATAGTAATAATAAAATACTTAAATTATGATATTTGATAATAGCGACAACTATAAACGTTGTAATATAATATGAGTTATGACATTTTTATGTGTCACTATTTTTGGTATATTTTATTTCTATTTAAAAAATTACGAAGATTTTAATTGTCGTAATTTACCTCACGGAACCGCAACTTTTTACAATGTAATAAATGTCAGTTGTTGCGGCGGTTAGCTTGAAACTGCCACATTAAACTTTGTGGCAACATAAATTGCGGTGGTTTTCAAAACCACCACAGATGTAAATTGTGATGGTTAAAATTGCCACATTTTACGAAAATAACCGTCAAAATTTACATTATTTTTTGAAGTGTTTTTTGCTCATTGAAATCCATGGGATAATACGTGTCTACATAAATGCAAATTTTATCAATATTAAAACCTTTATGAGAATCTCATTGCTTTAGAATTAATAACTCCATTGCTTGGTCATTAATAATAACTCAATTTGTTTGGTCATTAAATCTACAATTTAACTCTTGTAATTGCTTATCAGTTGTAACAAAGAATATTTCAACTCTCAAATAATGTTCGACTATAATATGACCTTTTAAACGACAAGAGTGTCCTTGCCCTACTACACAAGAAGCCCCAAATTAAGGCACCTGAATGTCATTTTTTTCACAAAAATAAGTCACATTTTTTAAGAACTTATCCCAATCATTTTCTCTCGAATTTCTAATAAGTACTTTTGTAGAACAAATTAAATGCATAACATTAACTATATCTTGATATAGTTGTTGCAATGGTTAACAAAGAACATTTGTTATCCCTAAAATTCCTCACACTAATGGGTATGCCTTGCTCATTTTAAAGTACCAATTTGATTTTTCCTTTTACCATCTTCACGCCCATTAATTATTATCTAACAAATGTGCAATTTCATCTAACTTGGTAACCTGTAACTCATCATGACATTTACTAGAAGAGCAAACTATATTCATAATAAAAGTCAATTGTGAAAAGAACTGATGAATTTGAATAATTTCTCTTTATGCAACAACCAAGGCAAGATTTAATCGATGAGAAAATCAATGAACATAATATGCATAAGGACAATCACTCAAGAACAATGCTTTTAATCCATTCCATTCTTCTCTCATATTGCTAGCATCATCATACATTTGACCACAAATATTAGAAACATTAAGATTATGTCAAGAAAGTACAACACACAATTCATTCTTCAAAATTAATGTTGCAGTGTCTTTAACATGCATAATATTAAAATATTGCTCTTGTATAAAACCCTTTTTATCAATAAATCTCAAAACAAGAGCCATTTGATCTTTTTTTATTCAGTGAGCTTCATCAACTATTATTCAAAACTTGGAATCCCCATCTTCCTCATGAATCTGGTTTTTCACTTTACTAGAAAGAATATTCAATAACTGTTTTTGAATTTTATGTAAAGTATATTCGGAACTTTATGAAGCAGTTTCTAACACAATTTTTACAACTTTATCATTGTATGATTCTATGATTTTTATCATCTCAACAAAATTACCTTAGTTCCTCAATTCAGTAGTTTCATGATGATCTCTAAAGGCATAAGCTTGAAGTGATAAAAAAAAAACAAATTGTGCCAATTGAAGTCTTGAGACGCAACCGATTCTTCATAATTTGATTTGAGCTTTGCACTTCCAAAACATTTCTAATATGACAATTTTAATTTAACAAGTTTTAATAAGCTCTCACTACAATATTGTGTGGTGAACAAGGTACGTTCCCTGTGTGTTTAAGAAAAGCATAATTTTTTCCATTATTAACTTTCCTCCAAATTTTAAAACCTATAAAAAGACACTCGACAAAGTTACAACATGTTGATGACAATAAACTCATTTCAAATTAGAATGAAAAGTCAATTATCTGTAATAATAAACACATCTTAATTAGGACGCCCACTTGGTTTTTTACTAAAAAGATAGCAAGATAAGCAATATGCAGCATCTTTTAATAGAGAATACTCTAATCATAAAGGAAATAAGCTAAACCATGTGTATTCAAATCTTCTTAGATGATCATCTTTACAAAACCACAAATAATTTTCTAGAAACATTTGATATATGTCAACACCCAATTTCGTCCAGGTGGCTAAATATAAAATAAAATAAAATGAATTTTTTTAATAATAATAATCTTAATTTTCTTATTTCCTAGACAACTAATTTAAATATATAATAAACTAACTAAAAGTTTTTTTAATAGAAAAGAAATAAGACAAATAACTTTTATAATGAAAATAAATTTTTAAAAGATAAACACCAAAAAACATAAAAATAATTTTTATGATTAAGAATAAGAATAAAAAAAGAGAGTTTTATAATAATAGTAATAATAATAAATTGGAAATAGAAAAAGAGTTTTTAAATAATAAAAATATTTTTATAAAATAAATGTGAATTTAAAACAAAATGGAAAAAAGATAACGATACAAAAAACTATAAAAATATTGTTGTTTAACAAATAATTAGGCTAATATGTATATAAAACAAACTAATAAAAATAAAACCTAAAAAATATATATAGTTTCTACTGAAGAAGAAATAAAATTAAAATTAAAAAATAGTAAGAAAAGTATTTTTTATAATAATTTGTTATATGTTACCGTTACTCAATTACATCATTACTCCCACAACCTAGATTCTCTTCATGTTTCTCTCAACCTCCACTCACACTTAATATCTTAGACGATACTAAAAATATAAAAAAAGGTCTCAGAATCTCATACTCTCTCACGCCCGTTCCTCGAGTTCTTTTTTCTTTTTTTTTTTTCGCTTCATTAAAACTAAGGTTTTCACACAACACATAACTAGACATTCTTTCTTTATCCACTAACATCTTCTTCTCAAGGTTAAAAATATCATTTTTGGATCTCACTCTCATGACCCTCCATTAATGATCATCCTAAAACAACTCACACTAAGAAATGACATACCATGGTACCAAACACAAAAAGAAGCGACATGAAAAAAACATTTTTTGGAGAGTGAAAGCCGCCAAAGATAAAGCCATGAGAAGATAAGAGAGAAAACACAACTAAAAAGGAAGAGAGGAATGATACCGAAACTCGTCAAACAAGGAATAGGAAAAAATCGGTTTTCATAGAAAAAGTTATCAAACATAGATTGGAAAAGGAAGATGATAGTGCGGATCCAGAAACTCAAGAAAAGTGGTGCAAGACCGAGCGAGAGGCTTTAAGAATTTTTTGTTGATCCAAGGAATGTCATATCATAGTGAAAGGTTTGATTCTCCTTATATGTTTAATGAGCATTTATTGAAACTCTTCGAATTATAGTTTAACTGTTGTATGGTTTTTAATGCGTTACTTTACTTAAGGTCAATGTTGAGTGTTGCATGAACCACGGGTAATATTGACCCCAACTCCCACCGGTGCAAACGCCACAGTGAAAGGCCAAAACCTGAACAAAATACAATGACTAAATCCTTTGGTTTTATGCATGGAAAGGACGTCGACGGGTTGATGACATCTACATGTTCGTCATTTAAGGCAACTGCTTTCTAAAGGGTATGCTCTTTGACTTATCAAACAACCACTGTTCGTCGCGAAAATGTTGTTCCTCGTACCTCTAAGCAAGCCGAGAGAGTGTTCAATGAGATGGTGGCACACGATCCTTGATTCCACTGTGAGAATGGTATTGTAGTTGACAAGGTTGCAGGCACTTGCCACTATTGGAGCATTGTTTCTTTCTCCTTTTCATTTCTCACCTAAAGCATGGAGCAGGGGCATTTAAATGATGTCGTTTGCGTTCAAAAAGTGAGCGCATGGAAAGCACCAATTTTTATCTTCGAATTGAGAAATCATATTCCTCTATGCCCTTTCAAAAGCTATTCTCTTAGGTCATTAATGTCATTCTCGTAAGTCATTAATTAGTCCAGGTTTCGTTATAATTATTAGTCTTTATTTTGTTATAATATTGTATTATATCCTCCCTATGCATAACACATTTTTGTCAAAAACCATAGAATTAGTAGATTGATTTCCAACAATAGAATATCTTTTTAAATATATATAATAATTTCAAGCCAATTTTTTTTTAAATTAATTATCATGTTCAGTTCCGGACTTGCTTGATAATTATTATTTTTCATGTTTAATTATGATGTTGAGTCTCAGACTCGCTTGATAATCTTTTTATCATAACTTTAATTATTATGTCGAGTTCCGAACTTGTTTGATAATTATTATTTTCATCATTTTAATTATCATATCGAGTCTTAGACTTGTTTTATAATCATTATTTTCATAACTTTAATTATCATGTTGAATCTCAGAGTTATTTGATAGTCGAAATTTCTTAATATTAATTATCATAATAATATCATGTTGAGTATTGAACTCGCTTGATAATCATTATTTTCAGAATACTAATTATCATGTCAAGTTTCAGACTCACTTGATAATCATTATTTTTCATAACATTAATTTATCATTTCGAGTCTTAGACTCGCTTGATAATGATTATTTTTCATAACATTAGTTATCATGTCGAGTCTCAAACTCACTTGATAATCATTATTTTTCATAATTAGTTATCATGTCAAGTCTCAGACTCACTTGATCTACATTATTTTTCATAACTTTAATTATCATGTAGAGTCCCGAACTCGCTTGATAATCATTATTTCTCACAATTTTAATTATCATGTCGAGTCTTAGACTCGTTTGATAATCATTCCTTTTATAATTTTAATTATAATGTCAAGACTCAGACTCGTTTGATGATCTTTCTTTTTATAACTTTAATTATCATGTCGAGTCCCGAACTCGATTAATAATCTTTCTCTTTATAACTTTAATTATCATGTCAAGTTCCAGACTCGTTTGATAATCTTTCTTTTTACAACTTTAATAATCATGTTGAGGCTCAGACTCGTTTGATAATCATTCTTTTTATAACTTTAATTATCATGTTGAGTCCCGACTCACTCGATAATCTTTCTTATTATAACTTTAATTATCATGTCAAGTCCCAACTCGCTTGATAATCTTTTTTTATATATACTTTTTAATTATCATGTTGAGTCCTGGATTCGCTTGGCAATCTTATTTTCATAGCATTAATTATCATGTTGAGTCTCGGACTTGCGTGATAATCAGATTTTCCTAGCATTAGCTATCATGTTGAGTCTCAAACCTACTTAATAATTACTTTTTACAATATACAAAACCTCTCTTAAACAATTCAAGTTTACAAACTCTTACATATTTTCTAAATAGTTTTTCTTATCTAGAACTACATTTTCACTAATTCTCCATTTTGATTGGAGATATGTAGGAGCAAAGTCAATCCTTGTCGGGTTCACCTTCCAAAAATCACATCTTTTTCAAATAGTTTTTTTATTTTAGAATTACATTATCCCTTATTTTCCCTTTTGAATGGAAATACATAGGAGCGAGGTCAATTCCTTGTCGGGTTCATCTCCCAAAAATTTAAAATGTTTTTAAAGATTATTTTCCAAATAGTTTTTTAAAGAATTACGTAACCTTGATTCTCTATTGTGAATGGAGATACGTAGGAGCAAGGTCAATCCTTGTCGAACCCAACTAAAAATTTCAATAATATTTTCTTTAATATTTCGTATTTGTTTGTTTGTTTGATTTTTGCAGGAAACTAAATATTTAAAAAATTGCATTAATTTTGCACACTTAATTTAAAGGAATCGTCTTTGGATGGACGTTATGGGGTATTAATACCTTCCCCACACGTAACCGGCTCCCAGACCTAAACTTGGTTTCAAAGACTATAATCTTTAAGGTTTTTCTATAGTTGACCTTAATAAACTATGGTGGCGACAATATGGACCCCATTTTAGATAAGCACTTCGTACCTCATCAATTTTATTTGATTGGTTTTGCCAAATTTGAGGTGCTTCCCTAGGTCACGTTCTAAAGAATTTTCAAATTCATTATATGTAACTCTAGGAACTTTAGAGAGTTGTTTATCATTTTCTTCAATTTTTGGGTTTTACATGAAATTTCTCCAATTTAGTTCACGTAGATGCATTTTTTTCATCATCATCACAAGCCTTTCTCTTGAAAAAGGAATTAATTACCTCTCAACTCTTATCATAATTTTTCTAATATAAATTTATTACCTCCACCTATTTAGAAAAACATAAATTTGTCACCTCTCAATCGTACACAGTACATAATGTGTTTTATTTCATGCAATTGGAGAATTTTACAGCACCCCAAATTAAATCTCAAAACCAAGACTCAATATTTCAATAAAATTAATAACTTATAAATGATCAGTTTCCCTTACCTTAAGGTAGATTCCCAATAGTGTCTTCCCTTACATAACTTCAAAGCATAAAATAGCTCTATCTACACAAAGAAAAGTTTGATTAACAACTAGAGCATGATTTTATTATCTCTCATAGAGAGAGATCTGCCTACAACGTAGAAAAGCCACAAGTAAGAGGAAAACAAAATGCTTTAAAGAAAAAGGGTGTAGAAATGAACTTACTCAAAAGAAGAAATTGATCGGCCCAAAATGTTCCTTGGCTCCTCAATTTCACTGTGATGCGATTTGATTTTGAAAAGGATGAGAAATTGATGGTGAAAATTGAGACAGAAAGGTGAAGGGGAAAAAGAGATGAAGGTACGATGTAGAGAAACGAAAGAAAGAAGAAAAAGAAATTGAGGGGTTGCACGTGATTTTAAAGAGAAAAGTTTTTTTTAAAAAAAATTAATATAAATAATATAATAATATACACTAAAAAAACTTCTAAATGGTGACCAATTTTAATGACCAATAAGTATTAATAACTATAGTGACCAATTTTGATGCCAATATACAAAATCCAAAATTATTGGTTACTAAAATAGTCACTATTGTGAATAAAAAATTATAATGGGTCACTAAATTGGTTTTTAAAATTAGCTACTTAGGTTTTGGAGACCAAAATAACTTAGTTTCTAAATTGGTCTCTAATTAATTAGTAATAAATTTAGTGATCAATTATAATTTTTTATTTATAATATTGACTATTTTAATAACACTACTAAAAATTCTCTTATTGCATGGGAATTTTCTTGCAAATTTGTTAAAAAAATTTACAAGAAAAGACTTTTTCCTACTATTTTTTCTAAGAATTTTAGTTGGCAGGTAATTCTTTCGTGGGTAATTATTTTCTACAAAATTATAAAATTCGTAAGTATTTCCTTCAAAATTTGTTGTGAAAAGTTTTTTATACAAAATATTTTACAAAAAAATTGGTAGCAATTTCCTGCAATTTTTTTTTTCATAACAAAATTTATAAGTATTTCCTACAAAAAAATGTCAAAACAAAATTGATATGAAATATGAGTTTATTTAGTTTTGTAATTTAAATGGACACTAGTAGAGATGACAAAAAAAATACGGGTATCATAGTATCCATAGTCGTGGATACCCGTACCCGCTATACTCTAATTTAAATTTAAAAAAATTAAAAAACATGATTAAAATATTAATATATTGATTTTGAGTGAGTTATTTTTTTTATCAATTAGTTTTAAAAAAAATCATTTCTTTGTAAATTGTTATTCAACACTATTTAAATGGGTTATTTGGACTTTGTTTAAAATTTACGAATGTTATGTATTTTTATTTTATTTGAATTTACGATTAAAATATGTTGTTAAATATTTGTTTTTATTTTTTTGTAAATACCTGTAAGTACATATGGATATTAAAAAATTATACAAGTATCCGCATAACGAATACATAACAGATATGGATACGAGCACGGGACATATATTTATCCAGCAGGTACCCGTATCCTACCCGCCCTGTTTACATCCCTAGACACCAAAATAAAGATGTGGACGAGTATGGGAAAGGAATGCGATAGTTATGCACAAACCTATCTTCATTCTTACACGCAACTTAAAATATCTAGTATAGCCTAGACATACTTTGTCATTCTACTCTTCAATTTGGACAACTAAAACTGGTTTGTATTTTTAGGTGTTCTAGAACACAACTGTATGTTATCAATTTTAATTTTTGTTGTACTAATCCAAATGAGGATTTTCCAACAAAATGACGAAAAGTTTAGAAAATATCCATAGAATGGCTTGATTTTGTTATGTATTTTTCTTTACTTTTACTTTATTTATATATATATATATATATATATATATATATATATATATATATATATATATATATATATATATATATATATCCATATTATTTTTAACTTTAGAAATTCTGAATGTGAAATGTTGGGTTTGTTTTGGTCAAAATCAGATATGGACACTTCTATTTGAAAATAAAACCTAATATTTTTACTATTTTATTTAATCCTTGTTAAATTATTTTATCTATAACAATAATAAAGGGAATTCTTCTTGTTGTGTACACATTTTAAAATACCAATTTTACCCTTTAAATATAATAATTTATTAAATTTAAAAAAATAACCGTTACTTTTATAATTTTTTTATAAAATCGGCTATCTCTGTTTCTTCTCTTCTTCTTTCTCTATCAATAGTTATTATTTCATCTGTTTATTTTACTTTATTTTTAATAAAGATAATTTTAGTTTATATATTAACTTAATAATATTATAATTTAATAATATTATAATATTATCATCTACTAATATAATATCATATATATTTAAAAAAATCTCGCGGATGTGTTTACGATAGTATTTTAAAATAAAATCATACATGAGCGGGGATCACGGATAATGTCGAGTCTCCTAACACCAATGCTGTTCGGGGATAATGTTTGTTTTGTTTTACGTACTAATTTTCGTAAGACCCAAATTGAAGTATACGAATTAGGTAATGCCGTCAATCTTGACACTGGGTAGAAGAAAAGTTGCATGGTGACAAAAAGAAAATACTTGAGAATTTTTGGGTTTTACAAAATAGGAGAACCAACCATGAAATGAGATATATGAAAAATATATAAGATACGTAATCCAAAGAAACTTTTTATATTTTATTCATATATTCTATATGTTTATATAAGTATATATATAGTAAAATGTATCGTAGTATCATGTATAAAAGAAGCTTAAATACATCACTGATCTCAAATCATTGATCTCAATTTTCATAAAATTTATTTTTTCTCGTTCTCTGTTTTTCAAAATATTTGAAAAAGTTATAATTTTTGTAAATTATGGTCAATTTAATTTTTTTTTCTAGACGCCATTTAAATTATTAACAAAAGATAAACGGTGATCGTTACATATCACTTTATCATTTTTTTAATTTTTTTTAATTTTAAAAAAGGTTATTTACATGTCAAGTCAGTATTGTACATGTGGCATTTCAGTACTACATATTAAGTCAATATCACTACTACATGTTAAATTAATATACCATGTATCTTATATTCAATTTAATTTCAATTTTCATTAATTTTATTCAATTTAATTAAAAAAATAGAAAGTTTTTTCAAACATTACTTCATACCAATGATCTATGAGTCGTGTGAAGGTAGTTTCAATTATTCTTTTTTAAAACAATGATAACATTTGAAAATTAAAATAATCAAAATTTACCTTCAAGTAAAAAACATTTTACTTAAGTGTGTACAAAACTGAAACACGTACTAACTTCCTATTATTGGCCAAGTCATAAACAAGAAAACATATTAATAATTACATATAAAACAAATTTTAGGAAAAATTAATGCATTTATTGGTCGATGATATCTAGCAATGTTCAAAACAAATACGCATTAAGTACTGAAATCTCTTGTTGACCCCCTTGGCCCTTTTTGGTTGCTCCACCAAACTCCGCGAGAGAGAAATGGAAGCAGCGTGGACCAGGATTCTGATGCTGATTCTGATACTGGTTCTGATATGGGCGTGGAGGATGCTGAATTGGTTATGGTTCACTCCGAAGAGGCTTGAAAGGCTTCTCAGAGAGCAAGGCCTTCAAGGCAATCCATATAAACTTTTCGTTGGAGACACCGATGAATTTGTGAAGATGAGAAAGGAAGCCTACTCCAAACCCATGAATCTCTTCTCACACGACATAGTACCGCGAGTGTTTTCCTTTTTCCATCACAGTATCAATACACATGGTATGCTTCAACTGTTGTTATGTCTTTCTTTGTTCAGGTCCTTCTTTGGTTTTTCCGAGTATATTATGTGGGTGAAGCACCGATGGTAACTTGCTTAATAGTTGTTCAGAATAGATCACAATATTTCACTCATATGATACCCAATATTTCTTCATGAGTTAGATTTTGATAGCTTTGCATGGATGTTGTTTTTTCTATTGACATATTAACATGTCACAGAACAAATAGTGTTTTATCTGGAAATAAGTTACTAAGTAAGTTCACTATTTTAAATGTTTTTTTTTTCTCCAATTCAGTTCTATCTACCTGCAACTCTAATTTTCTATTACCAAACCTCTCATAAAATTCGACACTTTTCTCGTGCGTAAGTAACTAAATGTGACTTCTCAGAGTACACTGGGTGAGTGTCCACTAGGTTGACACATTCCAAAAGCTACAAAGTACATAAGTGGATTTAATTGATAAGCTAGTATTTCAAAGTGTATTGGTTAGTTTTACGCATTTACACTTTTTTTTATCAGTAACTATAACTCCAACTAGTTGTATTTGAAGACACACTTACAGCAGTACACAGAAATCTCTGTGAGACATTTCAGACTGATACCAAACTTTTATCTGTAATTACATTATCTCTATATTTGAAAATTGTTCATTATATGATGAATTCGTTTACTGAATCTGTCAAAATAATTTGAGATAATTAGACTACTTTTTGTACGGTCCATAATGTAATCAACATCAGTCACATCCCTTTAGTAATAATATAACGATCATAATTTGGAGATCCCTGTCATTAAATGACATGAAACTAGGTTTGCAATCACATGATATAATGGAATGTTAGATATTTGTCCATAAGTCAGAGGAGTAGGCAGGCACGGTCTAAATATGCTTAGAAAACACGAAACCATAATGCCCCAAAGGTATTTGTCCTGACACGAGGATATTCTTCTGTCTTATAAATTCTCTGCTTGGTCCTTTCTTTTGGATGGGAAAGAAAGTATCTAAACATATATGACCCAAGGTTTGAATGAAATTGCTACCTTGAAGTTACAGGATTTAGATGAAGCAAAGAATAAAAATCGAAAAAGAAGAGTGGTGTGTTAGATAGGGGACTTGGTTTACGTGAAAACTCACCATACTGATTGAATCTTTGGATCTTTGGTGGAAGGGGCAATGAAAAGCTTAGTTCTAAATTCTAAGGTTCTTATGGTTTATTGAACTGCTCTTGAAGGCTATAAGTACACAATATTTTGAGTCCTTACTATAGATAGAGGTGGCTGCTGATCTTTCTTGCAAACAATTTTCCAAGTTCCTTTGATTTCTATTTCTGCATCATTCTGTTTAAATACCGGTTTACAGAGGAGTTTCCAATGATTTCCAAGTTTTTAGTACAGACAATACTATTTTGTTTCATTTCTGTTATTGATTCCTATTATCACATGATTAATTAAAAAAAATACACGAATTTATTCTTTAATCTTAACAACTTTTGTCTAAGATCAAGAAACACACATATGTATATATATATATCAAAGTCAAATAGCACACACAAATTTGTCTATTCTTTTCGATTCTTGACTTTTTTTTTCTTCCTTTTCATATTCAAGTTAACTGTATTCATATTGTTTGTTGATGGTATGTAGGCAAAAATTCTTTTATTTGGTTTGGACCGGTACCAAGGGTGACCCTCACTGATCCTGAGCTAATCAAAGAAGTATTGAACAAGCCTACTGACTTCGAAAAGATTAATTTGAATCCACAATTCAGGTTACTAGCTCCTGGTCTTGTAAGGCTCGATGGAGAAAAGTGGAGCAAGCACAGAAAGATAATCAATCCTGCTTTCAACTTAGAGAAGTTGAAGGTTAGTTTCTGATTACTAGACATAGATCTATATATATATTGACTAATGTAACTTCCGAAAATGTGAGGAAGACACAGTTGCAAATGTGTTACTTTAATTTTGCATGTAAAAGTTACTCCACAAAAAAATGTATTCTCTTGGAACTAACATCTGTTGGTGTACATGTAACATGATGTGAAGTTTGAAATTTACCAATCTATGTTGACATTGAAAATTTTAACGCTTCGCTATTTCTGCATTACACCCCAGGACATGTTACCACTATTCATCAAATGTTGTGATGATCTGATTAGCAAATGGGAGGAAATGCTTTCTTCCAATGGATCAAGTGAAATAGACGTATGGCCTTTCCTTCAGACTTTGGCTAGTGACGCAATTTCTCGAACAGCATTTGGAAGCAGTTATGAAGAAGGAAGAAGAATATTTCAACTTCTAAAAGAGCAAACTCAACTAACAGTGCAACTTATGTTGAAAGTTTACATCCCTGGATGGAGGTAAGACTAATGTGTGTATTTAACTAAACCAAATTTCCATTCTTTTGTGAAGGACATTGTGATTAGAAAACAGTACATATCATTAAGAATCAAAGAAACTTGTTTACAAGAACCACTTTACCAAATATTGTGGCATGTTATGATATCTCTCTATTTCAACTTGTAAAATCAAACTATGTTTAGCACTGAAAAAACTATCATAGAAACCTATTTGATATCAAAAAGAGAATTTCCTTCAAATCATGATTAATAGAGGATTGGTTATGTTCCCTTGTAGGTTTGTACCCACTGCTACACATAGAAGGATGAATGCAATTGACAGAGAAATAAAAGCTTCACTTATGAATATTATTAATAACAGAGAGAAAGCACTAAAGGCGGGTGAAGCCACTAAGAATGACTTGTTAGATATACTACTGGAGTCAAATCACAAGGAAATGCAAGAGGGAAACAATAAGAATGTTGGAATGAATATTGAAGAAGTTATTGGGGAATGCAAATTATTTTACTTTGCAGGGCAGGAGACCACTTCATCTTTGCTTGTTTGGACAATGATATTATTGAGTATGTACCCTAATTGGCAAACACGTGCAAGGGAGGAAGTCTTACAAGTTTTTGGCAATCAAAAACCTGATTTTGATGGACTGAATCACCTTAAGACTGTAAGTTCATATTCTCATTTCATATTGAATAACATGCTCTAGCGTGTTACTAAGAATATTTTTGCAACAGGTTACCATGATTTTGAATGAGGTTCTCAGGCTATACTCACCAGTAATTGGTCTTGCTCGAAGAGTTCGAAAAGATGTGAAACTTGGAAATCTATCATTAGCCGCAGGAATGCAACTTTCCATGCAAACAATTTTGGTTCATCATGATTGTGAGCTCTGGGGTGATGATGCTAAAGAGTTCAAACCTGAGAGATTTGCTGAAGGAGTTCTAAAGGCCACAAATGGCAGAGCTTCACTAATTCCCTTTGGAGGTGGTCCTAGGATATGCATTGGACAAAACTTCTCTTTGTTGGAAGCAAAGATTGCTTTGTCAATGATTTTACAACGTTTCTCGTTTGAACTCTCTTCGACCTATACTCATGCTCCAATCACTGTGATTACTCTTCAACCCCAATACGGTGCTCATCTCATTCTACGTAAAGTGGAAATATAAATAATAATGATTTGGTAATGTTTGCTTCATATTTTACTTCATATTTTCCTCTTTAAAAACTTATAATGTAATAATATGTCAAGAAAATTGATAGCGACCAACCTTTTTATGGGACTATTATTTGTACGTATTCATCAAGGTTTTAAATTACAATCGCACTAGTGTTAAATTGTAATTGTTGATATATATCAACAAGAAAATTACGTATTAACAAGGATTAGCGAGGAAATAGCGAAGACATTATGTTGTAGCTAAAATATAGGTAGCTAAGTAGCTAGAGAACCACTTTGTCGCTAATCATTAGCTAATCCCTAACTAATCTCTAGCAAACTGATTGTAGCTAATCCATAGCTAATCCCTAACAAACAGGTTGTAGCTAATCCCTAGCAAAGTTGTTGTAGCTAAATCCCTAGAAAATTGGTTCTAGCTAATCCTTCGATAATCCCTAGCAAAGTAGGTGTAGCTAATCCCTAGCTAATCCTTAGCAAACAGGTTGTAGCTAATCCCTAGCAAACTGGTTGTAACTAATCCCTAACAAAGTAGGTGTAGCTAATCTCTAGCAAACAGGTTGTAGCTAATCCTTCGCAAATAGATTGTAGCTAATACCTAGTAATCCCTGGCAAACTGGTTGTAGCTATTCCCTAGCTAATCCTTATCCAATCCCTCACCAATTGAACACCTTTTATAGATTTAGTTTCTAAGTCAATATATTATTGACTTAGAAACTAAATTTATAAAAGGTGTTTGTAGTCTACTTTGTTGATCATCTGATGGTAAACGTCTGATATACTTTTGTTGTACAGGTCGTTTAATATTGATTAAAAGCTTTTACCATATGTTAGTTAGTAAGTTTTTGATTTATGTGTATGATGTTCTAAGAGTTCTTGTATTTTTAAAAAAAAATTGTTATTGTGAGCTTGTGCCGAATTTCACAATAAACTAGTGATGTCTTATGGAAAGTATGAAGTTGAGAAGTTCACTTGAAGTAATGATTTTGCATCATAGATAAAGCTAGAAAACTTGTACAAGTTCTTTCGTGAATTTTTTGTGCTTAATGTAACAATCTTACAATAGTAAATAGTATGTTTCTAAAAGAACTTGTTTAATATATAATAATAATTGTAATTGATAATTAATTTATACAAAATAATGTTTTCATATTGTGTTGATGTTTAAAGGAACTAAAATAGAGAAAAAACAAATAAAATACTTTTTTTAGAGTTTATTAAATACTACTCGCTTTGGAACGTGGAGCTCAGTTGTCCTTTTCGGTCTTCAACTTGGGCGCCTCTAGCTACAAAGTCTTGAAGGACTCCTCGGTCCCCTTTAGTTGGGTAACATCTGCCTTCAAGCTCGTGAGCTCCTCATCTTTCTATGAGTTTACCTCGATCTTAACCATGTAACTCTTACATAAGCGCATGATGGACATACACTTGGTTATCATGACATTGCCCGAATCCAGATAGACCTCTAGGTTGTCCTTCTTCAGCATTTCCAAATCGTAGGGAGTTGGAATAGAATCACTCTTCACAAACTCCCCACACACCTTGATTCCACAAGGAAGGGATGTCCGACATAGTGGGCAAGGGTGCTCAACTTAGAAGGACGACCCTGAGCGTCGATAGAATAAACTAGGAAGATCTTTGAGGTTCAAAAGGGGAGTCACACTCGTACCGCTGGAAGACGCACCATCAAGGTGAAGCCCGTTTGTTTTCCTGTAACACCCCAATTTTATCGGATGTCAGCATTTATTAAATAAAAATTTATTTATTTATTTAATTTTCCCAGATCTTACAGTTCCCTTCAAGAAGTTCTTCAGGACAAGGATCCCTCTCGAGAGGAGCACCCCTAAGTATCTCCCCGCCAGGTGCTTTGAAGACCTTACCAGTAGTTAAATCTATCACCTCACACTACAAAAAAAGTGAACATTTGTGACGGTTAAAATTACAAGTTTTAGCGATTGAAACTGCCACAAATGAAATTTTTGACGGTTTAAAAAACCGTCAGAATTACGCATGTCAAAAACAGTTTTTGACAAAAAAAATTAACCGCTCGTATTGCTGTCAAAAAAGAAAAAAGAAATTTCTAGTTGTTAAAGATCACTACAAAATTTACTTTTAATTTATGATGTGTTATTATATTTTGACGGTTAAAAACTACCACAAAATATATCATATTTTGACGGTCAAACACCGTTACAAAATATATCATATTTTGATGGTTAAAAACCGCCACAAAATATAATGTATTTTGACAGTTAAAAACTGTCACAAAATATATCGTATTTTGACGGCTAAAGACCGCTACAAAATATATCATATTTTGACAATTAAAAATCATAAAAAAAATTTAAAAAATTTTTTAAAAAATTTTAAAAAATTTTAATATTCTAAAAGTATTTAGTAATTGTTTTTCATTCAAATGTTAACCAATATTTCATTTATCTATTTTATTTTAAAAAAAATTATTTACTCATTTATTATAGAAAATACTATTCTCTATTTACTTATTTATTAAATTATTAAATATATGTGAAAGAATTTTCACATGGGTAGGGTCAATGAAAGAAGCTTGGACAACATGCTCTTTACAAATATTTACCTGCCTAATCAAAATTATGTTCTCTCTTCTCCATAAAAAAGTGATCAATATTTTTTATTAACTCTACCATTAACTACACAAAATAACACTACAAAATCCCATATACCTATGGCCAGTAAGCAAGGAAATAGTATGTTGCAAAGCAAATTACAAATTATAAAGTGCAGAATGAAGGATTGAAAAAATCCTAACATATGTAAGAGATATGTCAAATTAATCTAACTAAGTCTTGGAATATCATAACATATAGTTCAAACTCCATGGAAATTACTATCAAGTGATGATCCTCCGCGCGATGTTGGCAGTTCTTGGTAACTCTCTTCATCCTGTGAAATTAAAATTTAAAATCATATCATGCCAGTATATTTAAAAAGAATACACAAGATATTAAATTATACACACAAACTATAAAGCACTTACAATTACATTAGTCTCATTATCAAACATGACACCCAACTCATGAGGAATATGCCCTTCCTTCATTTGGATGTATGCAAGCATGACAGTTTTTATTGTCTTTAAATTTTTTTTAGAAGTTGCTAACTTTTCCCTTAGACTAATAACTTGCTCTTTCAATTGAGAACTTTCAACTGAACCAAAATGTGAGAAATTTTGCCCTGCATTACTAAATCTAGTCCTGGATTGAAATGCAACATTCTGAAGACCTTTTAGTCCTAAGCAACGTACACGTCCAAAATGATCCTTTCCTAACACTTTACTAACACAATCATCAATTGAGATTTCATTAGAATTAACACTTTGACTCGTTTCTTGTGTCATTTTCTCATGTAAATATAAAAGTACACATGAATATTGATTTCTTCTACATTTCATTCACAATATAATAAAAGACAACTACCATTATAATCCAACATACTCATTAGATCTTGAAAGAATTGTTTAAAATGAATACTTTTCGTGCAGTAAGTTCTTCCAGCATCAATCATTTTAGAACTCGTTTAAAGATTCAGTAAATAATTGTATAAACCAGCTTGTGATCTAACCATTGAATATTTTATCAAAAAAAGAGGTTTGTTGCATTCAAATTTATCTAATTCCCAATCATAGCAATTTATGAAAGAAAAATCTATTTTTCAACATATGTCATGTCATAATATTCAATCACAACCACCTATAAAAGAAAAAGGCTCTCAATAAAGTGCCCAACCAACTTAGAAATTCATCAAATATTCATGACAAGTTAAATAAATCACCTTTCAAATTTTAGTAGCATCAATTTCTACTTTTATCTCGTTCTTTCGATAAATAAAACATTGTTTCCAATAAATTAACGAGGGTTATCTAAAACATCTTTAAAAAATGAAATTAACCAAAAATGCACACGCCAATTATCAACACGATAACAGCACTTCCACAATAGGTGAATGAATAAAAAACAAAAGTAATTGATGAGTGCGTATTTTTGCCCTCATTTAATGTTTAATTATGGGTATTTAATTGAATTTGTGTGTTTAAAAATTGATTTAATTGGGATTTCCTATAATTGGGTTTATTGAGCATGAGATACAAAAACATGTTAAAAATAGATTTTTAGTTGCATAAATGTTCTTTGCATATTTTGAGGTGTGTTAGTGCAACTGCAGCTAAGTTGAGCTCATAGAGGTGTGGAAATAAATTGCTTAAAGCTTCATGACACCTTAAAGATAAATCCAAGAATAAGAAATTAGCAAAATCACAAAAATCCAAGCCAAACATTGCATGAGGACGACAAGAAAAGCTTGAAAAAGTTAAGAAGTTTGGTTAAACCAAGAAAAGAGCAACAAAAAAATTGGACTTTGTGGTTTTCTTTATCTTTATGATAGAAGATAATTTGGGAAAAATATATCTTTAAATATTTTATTTGATATTTTTAAATAATTATCTTATTTAATTATATCATAAAATATTAAAAGATAATAACTACCAAATCCTTTTAAATATGACAAGATCTTCTTGAATCTTTTTAGATCCACAACAAACAAATATATCTCGAAGATATTGGATTATTTAGAAGATAATTTGAGGAGATTGCAAAAGGTTGATTTGAAAAATTAATACAAATATTAATTGGTGATAATTTATCATATATCTTTAATTAATTAATTTATTGAATTATATTAGATATTGGTATTATCAACCAACTATATTTGTCAAATAGTCTATATCTCTCCAAATATTTTTGAAATAACTATAAAGATAAATAATATTTATCTTTATTTTAAAATATATTTGAGAGGTTTTAGCAACCGAAAAACCCAGTCCAAGTCCTATATAAAGAGACCAAGGGAGAAGTAGAAAAAAAAAGCTCGGCACTTCGGAATTTAGGAACCCTTAGGGGGGGCTAATTTCTTTCTCTCTCCTTTCTTCTTCTACTTTATTTTATTTTGTGTTTCATGGAGTGCTAAACTTCTTGGGTTGATTCTATATTATTGTTGAGGTTTTCATTCATCTATGTCTTTTATCTTTGAATCACGTAAAAAGTAATGATTTTAAATCTATATGCATGTTGATCATATGAGTTCAAGGGTTTTTAAATTTAATTGAGACTTTACTTTGATTTTATTTAGAAA
>Ga0209589_1002574_pt1 | contig 31531 bp, 29 predicted proteins | sample CowpeawhiteBW_FD_187525 | JGI IMG/M metagenome (GOLD analysis project Ga0209589, IMG submission 187525) | Root nodule microbial communities of legume samples collected from California USA - Cow pea white BW (SPAdes) (version 2) | ecosystem: Host-associated > Plants > Roots > Nodule | place: USA...
TCCCCAATCACCATGCGCCACCTAGCATTGCTTTCTTACTCCTAATTAACCTACAAAGCAAATAAACATAGATTAGCATGTTGGCTTAAGTCAAGTCAACTATAGTCAACAAGTCAAACTTAGTCAAAGGTCAACAAGTCAACTAAAGTTGATTCAACTAAGTCAACTTTGGGAATCAAAAATAACAAATACAAATGAAAGGGATGAAGGATTAGTGAACTTCCTTTGTAAACATGCTTAGTTTTCTTAAGCATGTGCCTCCATCCTTGGTTGGGGTCAATCCTTCATCACTCTGTCTCATATTCAGCTCTTTCTGATCTAATAAGTACTTAAAACTGTTATGATCACTGAACACTTGGAACTGTGAACCGTACAAGTAGTGCCTCCACGTCTTGAGAGCAAAAATTACCGCAACCAATTCCAAATCATGTGTAGGGTAGTTCTTCTCGTGTACCTTCAGTTGGCGAGACGCATAAGCAACATGTCGTTTCTCCTGCATCAACACACACCCCAAGCCCTAGTATGAAGCATCACAGTACACCTCAAACGTCTTGGTTGTGTCTGGGATAACTAATATAGGTGCAGTGGTCAATCTCCTCTTCATATCCTCAAAACAGACTTAACACTCGTCTGTCCAAGAGAAAGGCTGGTCCTTCCTGGTGATTTGAGTCAATGGACTCACCATCTTGGAGAACCCTTCCACAAAGCGCCTGTAATAACCTGCTAGGCCCAAGAAGCTCCTCACCTCAGTTATGGTCTGTGGCCTTTCCCACTTCACCACCGTTTCAATCTTCGCTGGATCCACTGCGATTCCTTGGGCTGAGATTACATGACCCAAAAACTGTACCTCCTCCAGCCAGAACTCACACTTCGACAGTTTCCCATACAGTTTATGCTCTCTGAGTACCTCCAATACCACTCGCAGATGATCCGCGTGTTCTTCTTTACTCTCATAATATATTAGTATGTCGTCAATGAATACAACAACAAACTAATCCAAATACGGCCAAAATATCCTATTCATGTAGTCCATGAATATAGTAGGTGCATTTGTCACCCCAAACGACATCACCACACACTCATAGTGGCCGTAGCGAGACCTGAATGTTGTCTTCTACACATCCTCTAGTTTGACTAAGATCTAATGATATCCAAACCTTAAGTCAATCTTAGAGAACACAGCTGCTCCCCTCAATTGATCCAGCAAATCGTCAATTCTGGGTAATGGGTACTTATTCTTTATAGTCAGCTTATTCAACTGACGATAATCTACACACAATCTGGAACTGTCGTCCTTCTTTTTCACTAGCAGCACCGGTGCTCCCCATGGTGATGCACTTGGTCGGATAAACTTCTTCTCAAGTAGATCCTCAATCTGCTTCTTCAACTCTGCTAATTCAGCTGGCGCCATCTGATACGGTGCCATAGATACCGGGTCAGCCCCAAGGATGAGATCAATGGTAAAATCCACATCCCTGCTTGGTGGCAATTCTGGGATTTCATCAGGGAAGACATCTGCGTATTCATCTACCACTGGAATTATACTAATCTTCTCTGTCTGAGCTACTATCATAAAACATGTAGCTCTCGCTTCAATCTCCTTCTCTGCTTGGTTGGATGATATCAATTCTAGTCCTTCTGCATCTGGGAATACCACCATGCGTTGCCCGCAATCGATTACCACATGGCTGTTGGCCAACCAATCCATACCCAGAATCACGTCCAACCCTTCCATTGGTAAGCAGATGAGATTTACCTTGAACCTGCGGCCTGCCACCTCCATAGGGCATCCCACACAAACAGACGTGGTGGATACCTCTCCAGACGCTGGTGTCGCAACTATTAACTCGAACGCCAGCTCTCGCATCACTAGACCGAGCCTCCTCACACATTCATTGGATAGGAATGAATGGGTAGCTCCCGAGTCATACAACACAACAACCTCGTGATCAAACAACAAACAAGTAGTCTGTACTAAGTTACCTGACTGGACTGCCTCAGTAGTCGTCAAGGCGAATACACGACCTGGGGCTCTAGGTCGATCCCCGACTGGTTTCTTCGCTGGCCCGTCTGATCACAAACATAGCACTTGCCAGTGCTACCACCACCACTAGAGCTGCTTGAGGGTTTTGGACAATCCCTCTGAAGATGTTCCCCACCATAGTTATAGCACTGTAGTTTCCTAACCGAACTTTGTGGTCTGTCATATGGCTTCTTCTGCTGTCGTGAATTAGAGGTAGTCTTTTGAGGTCAAGCCCCTCTGCTGGGCCCCATCTCCAGCTGCTCTACGGCCTTGGCCTGCTCCACCAAGACTGGAAACTCCCTAATCCGGAGAGGTACAATAAAACGGTGCAGCTCGTGTTTCAGCCCGCCCTCATATTTTCTGCATCTCCACTCCTCGGTGACGGTGGGCGAGTAGAACCTGGCCAAGTACTCAAATCTGTTTGTGTATGCCTGCACAGTCAGGTTCCCCTGTTGGAATGTGAGGAATTTCGCCTCTCTCTCATGCCTGGCACTGTCTGGAAAATATTTCTCTAGAAATCTCGCCATGAAGGAAGTCCAGGTAACCTCCTTGCCCCGGGTCTACATGAGCTGCTGCATGCCTGTCCACCAGTATTTTGCGTCAGCTAACAGCAAGAATGACACAAATGCGAGCTTCTGAGCATCTGTGCAATCGATTACATTGCAGATTTTCTCACACTCTCTGAGCCAAGCATCAGCCTCATCTGGAGTGGATTTGCCCATGAATTTTAAGGGCTTATGCCTCATAAAGTCCTCCATCGGCACTGGGCATGTGGGTGCTACCACGGCTCTAGGTTGCGCTGCAATGGGCTGCATCGCATCTACCATCCGATGTATCGCCTGCGCAATCTCATCAACCCCAGCATTATTCCTCCTCCGCCTATTTGCCATAGCCTAAGCACGCCACCTATAATTGTTCACATCAAACAACTTTGGTTAAGACTTTATACCAAAAGTTAGATAACAAACAATGATCAAAATGATCTCACAAGCACACACGGTAAGCTCACTCCCCATAGACCCCAAAATCTTTTGAAAACCATTGCTCTGATACCAAATGTAACATCCCGTCAGGATATTATGAATTTTTAATAAAATAAATAACATAACTAATTACACTGCATTAATAAAACCTCATTTCCCGAAAACGCGGGAAATTAAAACATTCTTATTAATTCCAAATATACTCAAAGTTCGTAAATCATAAAACTGAACATAATTACAAAGCCTCTCATCAGAGTTTACAAATTATTTCAAAACAAAAACATGTAAATCTCCCAGACTATCCCCTCTCCGCGGCTAGGCCTCACCAGCTCCACCTACGATATCATCTACTCACGTGTACCGCGTACATGATCATCGCCAAATACAAGCAGATAGGGTGAGCTAAAATAGTAAGAAATAAATATGCACCAAACATATATACATAATATACATTAAAAGCAAATCTCATATTTTAATCCACATGGCCACCACCATGCATGATATCATTCAGCGTCAAAGAACCCCCTCCTTCTTTAATCACATGGCCACAACCATGAAACGTTAACACACATTAAGGAAGCCTCGTTACATTCCTTCTACATGGCCACAACCATGCTAACAACGTTATACATCTCCTAATGATTATCTCAAGGCGCCTTGCTGCCACACCTATCGGCCACAACCGATAGAGCACGTGCGAAAACTATGCTACGGATGACACACTGTAACGCAAGGTGGAGTTCCCAATTACGAACATGGTCTGTAACGTCCTAGGACTACCAAACTCGTCAGCATATCACTAAGGAGGGCAATCCATCTGGACCCATCCGTACTGGCCACAACCAGCACACTTACATCGGCAACACTCGTCAACCCGAGCCACAACTCAAAGGTTCCTCGTGTTCATCCGCTATCCCGAGCCACAACTCAAGGGAAGTCATTCTGGGCCACAACCCATAGAATGCCATGTGCTTCAGCCCTATCATGAGCCATAACCCAAGGATACGTTCCGGGCCACAACCCATGGAACAACCAGCAAACCCACCATTGAGAGATCTTAGAAGCATTGTAAACAACATAGCTCATTTTCAGCATCACAAATCTGATGCTGCACTATCACACTTCCTTGAAGTATATCCTTGCACTTCCCCTTGCTTAGACTAAAAGCCTTAGTGTTGCCTCCCAAACCAGTTCACTCAAGCTAGACTCACAGCCTAAGCGAGTCTTAGCAAAGTAGCAGCCCCACGAAGTCTCACTTAAGCGAGTTCCTTCTCGCTTGGGCGAGCCCATCCCTCGCTCATAACTAATACACCTCGCCTAAGCGGTGAACCTCAAGCGAACCACATCAGTTCCTTGAACTCTCGCTTAGGCGAGAGGATCTCGCCCTGGCGAGACGCACTTTCGCCCAAAACAGAAGATCCCGCCTGCGCGAGATGTGCAACCAAAATCACTCAACCTACACACGGGTTCTCACTTAGGCGAGACACACTCGCCTAAGCGAGATGGTCTGTCGCCCAAGATCAAATCACCCCGCCTGAGCGAGATGGTCGAGCAGGAAAGGTTTTCTAGTCCCTTCATATTTCGCTTAGGCGAGACATGCAGACTTTGGCACTATTTCACGCACACAACAACAACAACATACCAAATTCACACTCCAAATCATGCCAACCAATCAAGAATAATGCACCAAATATGTACACACAATTCAGACCCAAAATGAATCCCAAAATCTCAGTTTATACCATATCGCATATGTACAGTACCCTAAACCCTCATTATTTTCTTTCAATTTCACAAACAGTATGAGCAATTACCATCAAACCAAACATTTACCACTTCCATCAGTTAGACACAAAATTTAAGGTAAACACACAGCCCAATCATGTAAAACCATACAATTAACACAAGATTCTGGGTTCAGCTCCCCTAACCTGGATCCTTTGGTTTAGTAATGGATTACTTGAAAGCTTCCAAAAACACCACAACCCCCTTCTTTGCCTATCCCTCAATTCAGTCCTAAAACCTCCCTCAATCTGCCAAAAACTCTAAAATTCGTGCTCTCTATTCTGGAAAACAGTTCAGCTTGCCAAAACCCTCAATTTTTCCCCAAATTGACCTTTTATATGAAGCTTTAATGGGGTTAATTAAAAGAAACGAAAACTGGTTTTTATTTCTATTAAAGGCCCATTACTTGATGGTTTTTCAGCCCCCTTGGCTTGACCCTTTCTACTAGGTTTTCTCCACCCTTTCATATTCAGCCTACAACTAATTTTTAAGCAAAAAGAGTTAAATCTGACTCACTAAGGTTCGAACCCATGACCTTAATAAAGCCAAATCAAAGCTAAACCACCAAGCCAATTAATGTTTCATGCCAATTCACACACATTTACCATCATGTTATCACCCAACACGACCATGTATAATTTTAAAATAAAAATAAGTCAACCAACACACCAATAACACTCATAGGACTCAAACCCAAGTCCTTTCACACTTATAAAGTAATCTCAACCAATTGAGCTAGTACTTTTCCACGTCATACTCATTAGAATTTAATGTCATAAATACACTACCTACCTGCATTTCTTAATTAATTATTTATTTAATTAATTAAATTTCGCGGATCTTACAAGAGGGTTCATGATTGGGATTGGGGATGACTAAATCTAATTTCAGGATCTGATTGGTGTTCTATTTTATGAAATTGATTTGAAATTGATTACACATGAACTCTATAAGCATGATTGAGCACTAAAGGAGTGACAAATGCATATCTGGAATGAATGTTGGGCTGTTAAGGTGTGCATAGGTGCTGGAAAAAAATCTGGGATTTTTCCAGAACTGGATGCACTACTTGGCGGTACTCAAGTTGCCACTAGGCGACACACACTGTCCAACAATCCCTTGGTGGCTGGCTGGATGAGGGTGCAAAATTGGGTTATTGATGCAATTTTCCTTGGAAGCACAATTTTAATGAAAAATGAACTTGGGGTTTTGTGGCGAGCCTAATGGGTGGAATGGGATATGAGGAATTGGCTAAAAAGGGGAAATGTGTAAGAATTGTTTTGGTGCAATTTGGGCCTGGAGTAATTATATGCATGAATTGGTTGTTGAGTTCTAATGTTTGTAAGCATGCTTTATTGTTGGTTCAATCTAAGTGTGGGATAGGTTTTGTTGGATAGGTATGTTTACTTAAATGTGAATGATGAATATACATGCATATAATTGATGGGTATTTAATTATGGTATGAGTTGTGTGATTGGGCAAATGAACCAATTCCAGTAGAAGATTATATGTAGTGATATTCTGAATTGTGTGGTTTGGGAATTAGGTGCATTGGAACTTGACTTGGTGGAGAAAAACCAGTAGTTGTCATGCTACTGGTGTGGCGCTTGGTGATGGAGGTTGACTTGCTAGGCAATAGGCCACAAAGAGAACTTTGAGGCTAAAACCCGATAGTTGGCGCATGGCGACGTAAGGGGGTCTCGCTAGGCGATTTTTTGTAAAATTGGGCCTGAACCAAATTCAATGGGCTGGCGCCGCCTGACACCAAGTGTCTCGCTAAGCAGTTTGCACCAATTACGCTAGGCGACACGGGTGTTGCACCAAGCGACGGTGTGTGCATATGTTGTTTTATTTTGTGGACGTTCTACAAGACTTGGGATACTGTGCTTTGGGTATGAACTTGTTGGTGGCCCATTTACGAGTTGTAGCTTATAATGGAGGTTAAACACGTGCCATTCGTGTTGTAGCCTGGTGGTATTGGAATTCTAGTGTGAGCATGCGAGTTGTGGCTCGTATGGATTAGTTCCACTTGATTGCCCTTCACGGGTAGTGGCCAATGAGGTTGGTAGTCTTGTGTTCAAAATATGGATCATGGTTTGTATTGAGGAGCTCCACTTGGGTTATGGATTGTGGTTCGTAACGTGATAATTCTCGCGTGTGTCCTACGGATGGTGGCCTGTAGAGGTGGAATCACAAAGGGTGGCTCATGGTGGCAAGTATCATCTCCAGGACATTATAAGAGTGTGTAGAATCTGGATGAACATAGTGGTGGCCGTGAATACTAGTGCCCATGGATGGTAACCCTCAGAAGGGAAGTCGGGTTAGTTTAATAAGCTGGGATGCAGGTTTATATTGTGATGTTTATTATGTTTTATTATTTGAGCTCACCCTTTCTGTGTGCGTTTGGCGATGATCGTGTAATTCGTTACATGGGAACAAATCATATTGTAGGTGATGTTGTCGACGAGTAGTGCAAAGTGAGTATTAACTTTGGGGATATTGAATTTTAAACTATGTTTGGATAAATTTTGTAATTTAATTCCAGTTGGTTTGGAACTCAGATGTTATTATGATTTACCTACAGTTTTGTAATTTGGAATTTTGAAACTCGGTGAATTTAATAAAGTATTTAAATTTTTCCACACTTTGGGAAAGAAGTTTTAATAAAGGTTGAATTATTAATTATTATTATTATTATATTTCTTTTAAATTTGTAATATCCGACCAGGATGTTACATTATCTTGTATGTGTTGTTATACACGTCTAAGTAATGTACGTCTAATATATATTTTTAGACTCAATTAATGTCAATATAAATACATTGATGGTATATTTTAAAACAATAGTTAAATATATTTTTGGTCCCTTAACTTTCAGTGAAAATTGAAATTAGTTCCTCTTCGAAACTTTGGACTAATTTAGTCCCTTATCTTTAGAAATATATGGAATTTGTCCTTTTAACCAAACTTTGTTGAGTTTATTTGACATTTCAAACGCATTTCTCTGCTAACATTGAAGCGGAAATGTGTTAAATGGTATGAACAACTTAAATGCTACATGAAACACGTTTACAACATCAAATAAACTTAACACAATTTGTTTAAAAAGACATTTTACACATTTTTAAAGTTGAGCGAACTAAATTGGGTCAATGTTTCGAAGAATGACTAATTCCAATTTTCGCTTAAAGTTAAAAGACCAATAGCATATTTAACCCCTTAAAATAATTAATTCGTTAATTTTTACTTTTTTTTTTCGGTCTTACTAAAGTCTTAAGTTCTAATTTTTAAAGTAAAAGTATGTAAAATGTGAATTTAGATAATATAACACAACATTTATAATATTAAAAGTATAATTTTTTTATTACAAATATATAATTTAAACTTTTCAAATTAATATTAAGTATAAATTTTATTTTATTTGTTACATATATAATTATTTAAAACTTATACCAATTTATATGTAGATATTGTGAGGACCTAGAAAATAGTAGTTTAGAATGAGTAAGTGTTTAAAATAATGGAACTTGATTATTTTATTATTAAAAATCTTAAATATAAATAGAAATCTAATAAACGAGTTTTATTAGTTATAAACACTTTATTAGTTTTATTAGTTATAAATAGAAATCTAATAAACGAGTTTTATTAGTTATAAACACTTTATCCTCTTTGCCTTCTCTCTAAGTTTTTGACTCCTGTAATCATTTGTTCAACGATCAGACACCACTAGGGGGATCCTTGCGACACGCCCTACGTTTCTGTCTGATCAATTTCTCAATCAGAGTAAGTTGATTTTCTGCTCGTTTCTCTAATTTTGTCTAAATCTCATTGCATGCAGATCATTCTAAACCGCATGTGCCTTCTGAGTTCTTCTTATGTTTTTCCACTGATCAGTGGTTCTATTGATGCACTCTGATCATGTTCTTGTTGTTCTTAGGGAGAATTGGGGACTCTGCCAGGTTGTGAGGTGTATTTGAACTCTCTGTGAACTGTCTGTATAGTATCTCAAGTAAGGGAAGCTAATATTTATCGTGTCTCACAAATCTATTAGGAATTTTATTATATGATTATTCTGTAATTGATTGATGTGTTTGATATGTGGACTGGGTTGTGATGTTTGAAAATGGGAAATACTTAGGTTTTATTTGATGTTTGAGAATAACTGTATGTTATAAGTGCAATTAGATGCAATTTGTGTGAATATGTTGATAGAATTAATGTGTCATACTCGAATGGTCTTTGTAGAGGTTTTGGGGTTGTATGGATTGGTTGAATAGGTTTAATTTTGCTTAAATAAACTTCTGTAGAATTGTATAGATTTGTTTACTCGCTGGGCGAGCCTCCTCGCTGGGCGAATAAGTTGATCTACATAATTATGCAGAACACTGATCTGCAGAATTATGCAGATTCGCAGACTCGTTGGGAGAATTTCCAAGTTAGGAAATTCTAGTCCTGGCCTAGTGGCTGGGCGAGTGCTACTAGCTGAGCGAGCATAGGCCAGTGGTTGGGCGAGTGGTACTAGTTGGGCGAGCATCAACCAGTGGCTGGGCGAGTGATACTAGTTGGGTGAGTAAGTACAAAATTGAAACTTGCATTCTTGAGTGATTTGAATGATATTTTTGTAGTTATAGAAGCTTTTTAATTATTATGAATGATGAGTATATGATATGAGATTGTTTATATAATACTGAGTTGAGATTGGTTGATGCTAACCCAAGGAAGATTAGCAATGATTGTGGTAGTGTATGCATTGAGATAGGGATTGTCTTGGTAGTTATCCTAACGCTCTAATAACCATTCAAATTCTCAAGTAGAGAGGAATGGGGTATCTGGTGAGAGGAGCAGGAGGTCCTAACCTAGGGGTTTTTCCTTGACCATAGGTGTTAACGAACTAACCTTGTATGTCGTAGAGTTTTACTCTGTATTTGTCGCTCTGTAGAGCATGAGATGCCACTACAAGTGCACAACTACCTTGATCCAACTTCAATGCATAAATTCAGATTAATTGGGTCTTAGATTATTAATTTGTGTGAAACCAATTGATTATTTGTGCTTTTTGTATGTTATTAACTATAGAATTGATTTAAGTTCTCTTTTTAAATCATTAGCTTACCCTTCTTTTGTCTCTTTTGTTTTTGGTGTCTGTTATTTCTTGCCATGATCACCTGATTGGTGTGAGCAGTTGAAGATCTTACAGCTAGCCCCGTGCAAGGAAGAGGAGGAAATGTTGCATAGTAGAGTTTCTATGGAAATTCTAGTGTTTTTAGTTTAGACTTGTGTTTTCTCTTTTGAAAACTCTAGTGCAAGTTGTGTATATAAATTGTATAGCAGTTTATCTAGTTTTTGTGGGATGACTGTAACATACTGTTTATATTTTGGATTCTATGCTTTGAACTATCAGATATGTAATGTTTTGTTTGATGGTTTAAACTATTAAATAGGATATTACAAATATGGTTAATGCTAATTTTTTTATTAAAAAATATCGGTTTAAATTTACATACCAAAAATATTAAAAAATAAGATTATTTATATTACAATTTAATATAACAAAAAGATAAATGTAATTTTTTGTGGACAAATTATTACGAGAAAATTTTTTAATATGACAATGCAAACGATTTGTATTATCAATATATATATATATATATATATATATATATATATATATATATATATATATATATGATGTTTTAAATAATATTATTTTAACAAAAAAAGTAAAATATCTTTTTAAATTTTGTTTTATTAAATAGTCAAATAATTAGAAATCACCAAAAGATAGAATTAAAAAGAAAAAAAATAGTATAGAAAAAAACTTCAGCATTCCAAATCTTTTTAAATGTTATGCAGCTTAACTCATGTTTCACACTCATTTCTGAAACTTTTTTTGCCTTCCCTTGATAACTATACTCCTTTGAAAGTAACTCCTTTTCTATTTTATGCTACCATTTATAACTCACAGTAACAACAAATACATCAAATAGAGAAACACGAGTCATTCTAGAATCAATAAGTAGCATCAGAAACCAAAAAGCAAAACAGAACTTGCCACTTCAAAAAATATTGATAACGCTTCACTTTCAACAAATAACGATTTGGCCAAAGCGAAGAACATAGGGTTCTAAAAAGGGTAAAATCGTAAGTATGAAAAAAAGGAGAGAGAAAAAGGTTACATGGAAGTGGTGAAGGATTGAGAACATGAACGATGGAGAAGAGAAGGATAAAATCTTGAGGTTAGGATTCAAGAAAGGACATACCAGTTCGGTAGGTGCTGGAATTGCAATGAAGGTTATAAGGTGAGACGAGAATAAAGAGAAAGAGGCGACAGGACTTTCGACAACGACAATGGAGATGGGAAGTTCTTGATCTCTGTTTCAACGAAGGTGATCAAATCAGAAATAGAGTGTGCACAATTTCTAGGATAGGACACAATTAGAGAAAGGGGAAAATTGAACTATAAAACAGTACAATTCAATTATAAATAGTTCGATTTTTTTAAGTATAATACAGTGTAGTTAATTATAGTTCAATGCAATTAGGTTAATTTTGCCTATCCCTAATTACATGATATAAAAGACACATGTGAAGTAAAAATACATACCGTATGATTTTAAGAATGTTTATTTGATGACCTACAGTGCATTTATTTCCATCTCTAGACATTAATTTTCTCTCTCTCTCTCTCTTCTTCTCTATGACCATAGTACTAACAAGATGGAGTGTTGGAGTGTTCAAATGCATGCGTTATTTGACTTCCAAGATGTTCTTGATAAAGTCAAGAAGAGCTATAATCAACTTGTTGAACCTGTGGTTGAAAGCTCAAAAATAGGCTTTCAAAAAGAATCAAAAGAAAGATTCACTAGTGCAAAATAGACATATTAGAACAGAATATTACATCGGTTGTAAGGGAATCGGTCTAAAACAAAATGCGGTGGCAATTTTGTAAATAAAAGGAAGTATATTAGATCGGTTGTTTATTTAACCGATCTAATATTTACATATTAGATCGGTTGCAAGGAAAACCGATCTAATATGTAACTATTAGATCGATTAAAAAAACAACCGATCTAATATCATTACGCGAAAACCCTTTTTTCGTGTTCTTCCTTTGCGCCTCCACTTCTCTTTTTCTCTCCCAGGCACTCTCATTTTCGCCACCATGGTCACCGCTCGTCATTAGGGTTTTGGATACAAAGCTTTTCGTTGCCATCGTCGCGTCCAACTACCGTTTTCATCTCTTTTTCTTCCATTATTGAAGTTCCACTTCATCTCCTCCGTTGGTCGCCGCTGCGTCATGTGTTGCAACACCACTCCATCTCGTGCCACACACCTTTAGCCCAGGTATTAGATCTAGCTTCACTCCTTTTGCAGAACCACACCTAAAAATCGTTCTATCTCTTTTGTTCTTGATTTGAGTTTTTTTGTTTTTTTTGTTTCTTTCTCGTCAGATCTGTAGAGTCTTCTTCCTAACAATGTCACTATTATTCTTTGCACATCTTTTCTTAACGAATCTGAAGTGTATTTGGGATCGAAGACCAAAGTTAAGGACGATGAAAATTTGGAAACGGACATTGATGAACATCGTTGATGTTTCGAAAATGGTTTTTTAGGATTTTAGATCGGTTGTTGCAGAACCGATCTAATATGTCTCTGACATATTACATCGGTGTATATTAGATCGGTTATAGAACCAATCTAACATGTGCTCGAGAACCGATCTAATATACATATTTTGTACTAGTGATTATAAAGCATTATTCTTTCCTCATCAATGCGTTGATAGCACATTTTGAGAAGAATGCTTCGACTCAAACATCAAAGGTTGTGTGGGATTTGCTGGCTAAAGCTATTTTCGATGATGACAACCTTAAAAAGGTGAAATTGCAACACGACGGCTTGAACTGCTTCAGATGGAGAAAGCATGTGGTGTTGTTGTGTCAGATCAAACAATGGTGGAGAAGGTAATGTGAACTTTGAGTGAGAAGTTTGACTACATAGTGGTGGCTATTGAAGAATAAAAAAAAACTTTCCACTATGAAGGTAGAAGAGATGTATGGAACCCTTGAAGCCCACGAATAACGACTCCTAACGTGACCAACGAGAGAATGATCGTGCATTGCAAACCAAAGTGAATTTCAAGAAAGAGGGTGGCAAGAAACACTGGAAGGGCAAATATTGGTATGTTGATACAGGGTTTTCTAATCATATGAATAGACACAAAGAGTGGTTAATTGAAATTGATTCTAATATCAAGAGCAAGGTCAGATATGGAAACAACAATTTTTGTTATGGCTGAAGGACTTGGTAAGGTGGTGATTCAAGGAAGAAAATGTAATACAATTGTATTTCATGATGTGTTGTACATTCCTCCCGTGAAAAGTAATATGTTGAGTGTTGGACAACTGGTTGAGAGAGGGTCTTCGTTCAAAGTAGATGATGCAAGGCTAAACCTGTATGAACAAAAATATAGACTTGTTTTAAAGGCTCCACTTGCTTAGGATATGACTTTCAAGACAAGTCTATCAGCAACTCCTAGATGTTTAGTAGTTTCAGTGGATGATGATAGATGGTTATGGCACCAAAGATATGGGCACTTGAATTTCCATAGTTACAGCTACTTAGCTCCAAAAAGATGGTGATTGAGTTGCCCAACATCAAAATACCTAAAGCAATATATGAGGAGTGTGTAATGAGTAAACAACTAAGGAAGTCTTTCAAATCTACTCCATTTCACACAACAGTAGATTCGTTGGAGGTCATCTATTGAAGTACCTACATTGGGGGGCATGTATGTTATTTCTTTTGTTGATGAATTTACGAGGAAGATTTGGGTGTTTGTGATTGGCAAGAAGAGTGACTCTTTCATAGTGTTTCAAAAATGTAAGAAACAAGTTGAGAGAGTAATAAGTATATTAAGTACCTAAGAATTGATGGAGGAGAGAGTTTACCTATGTTAAATTTGACGAATTTTGTAGTGAATCGTGTCATCGGGTTCGTTCAAGTTTTCAGGCTCGTCCGTGTCGTTGGGTTCGTCCGAAACATCGAGCTCGTTTGGATCGTTGGGTCTGTCTAGGTCATCGTGCTTTTCTGGGTCATCAGGTCCGTCAGGTCATCAGGCACGTCTAGGTCTTCAGGCTCGTCCAGGTCGTAGGGTCTATTCGGGTCGGCGGGCCTATCTGGGCTTCGGACTTGTCCAGGTTATCAGGCTCGTTTGGCTCGTCGGGCCTGTCTAGGTCTTCGTACCCGTCTGGATCACTCGGCTTGATCTTTGACTCTAGCTTAATGTAGTATTATTTGGGGGGCTTAACCCACCTTAGCCCTAATCCTAACCCACAAGAGAGGGGGCTTTGGGGGCTGGGGCTTTATTTTGGCTCCCTCATTTGGGGCCCTCTAAAATAGGGCTTAATGAAGAGTGGGTTAGGGCTTGCCCGTGAGCTAAGGGTCAAATTGACACCTCTACTCTTTGCTTAAGCTATTGGAGTTCTTTGCCAAATGCTAAAGGGAATTTTAGTGGAAAAGGGCAACAAAGTACATAAAAAAAAGGCTACAAGTATGATACACAAGTAGATTTTTGAGTGGAACACTTAGAGGAGTGTAAAGGTTTTAAATATATTTTATTGTTATTTTGTTTTACTAACATTACTTGCAGAATTTAGCAATGTAGAGCAATCCAACATGTTTCAATAGAGGCATTCTTCTGGGAGTGGTTTTACATATGGTTTAACGTATCCTACTCCTCACATAGATAATTTCGTTAGAGGATTTGAAAGTACCAAGAGAGTTTCACAAAGAGATACACCTAGTATTTGTGTGGCCTTAGTGGAGGATATCAATGAAATCATGTCATGCATAGTACATCTGAAGGGCAAAATATGTGAACTTAGAAGAAAGCACAAACATGGCAGAAAATCATCGCCAAGGGCGAAACAAGTATACTCTAAGATGTTCCAAATGTGAAGGATATGATAATGAAACTCATCAATGTCCTAAATGGAATGCAACTCCCAGTACCAATAGAGACCTCAAGCATTACATGTTATACTTGAAAAAAGAGAAAGAAAAGACATTGCAAAAATTAGATGTCTTGAAAAGAGGATTGTGTATTATTGAGTGTATACAAAATGTTACAAGATGTGTGATATATATACACACAAAGTTAACCCTATAAACCAAATGGACCTAAAACATGGGTCTATGCTAACACCACCCCTCAAACTCACAATGTTACGGCTAAATGCATTGAGAGTTTGTCAAATAAAAAACAAAAGCGTAAAACAGAGTGCAGTTTGGTAAATATATATGCAATTTGTAGAGTTGAAGGAACAAATTGTAAAGATATAGTGCCAAGTTGAAGATGATGACGATTAAAATGACAATTTGTTTCAATATGCTTGGTTCGCTCATGAAAAACAAAGTTGCAAGCAATATGAATAGCACCTTTATTGTCACAATGTAGAGGGGTAGGATCTTTCAAATAGACACCCATATCTGCTGCTGAAGAGGACAAGACTACTAAGGAGGGCGAGATTGTGCTTGTTGTGTACGATGTTTTTGCAAAGATTGTTGTTGAGGTCTAGCTTTGTTTAGCAACAAAGGACACTAAGATTTCCAATTATTCTTCTGTTTGTAGTAAGAACACTCATCAAAAGCAACTTTACCAACATGTTGTTTATGTTGAGCTCTAGTAAAAGACTTATTGAAAGCTACAAAAACAGATAAAGTAGAAGAAGGATTGGTCATGTGATCATTACTAGTCTAAAGTCTAATTTCCTTTGCTAATAATTCATTAAAAACATCATCAATAAAAGGCAGAGGGTTACAATGCAACATTGAACTACGCAAAAGTTCAAAATCACTATGCAAGGCCATAAGAAATCGAATCAAACGTTGTGATTCCCTATGAGTAATATATGGTGTAAAAGCACTCAATTCTGCAAGCTTAGTCAAGGCAAGTTGATCCTATAGGGTTGTCATGGAAAAATAAAAGTCATGAATGCTCATGTTATTTTTCTTTAATGCACGAATATTTGTCTCAAGTTGATATTGTTTTGAAAAATTAGACCATACTTCTTTTGGAGTATCATATTTTTCCAATTGAGCGCCAATTGAATGTGTGACAGAATTATTGACCCAAGTGATAATTTTAGAGTTATCAGATTCCCAGGCCTCTAAAGTAGTATCATAATTATTGACTTTTGTATCAATTGGTTTTTCCTTAACACCTGAAACATAACCTCACATGGACTTTCCACGAAGAAAGATTTTCATAACATAACTAAAGTAGGAATAATTTTTACCATCCAATTGCGCACTAATAGACTGAACATAATCATCTTTATGAGTTGCCATGATAAATCGAATACAAACCGAAATTGCAAACCACACATCAGAAGCAACGAATAAAAAAAAATATGATCCCAATATTAGAAGATTACAAATACCTAGTGAAATGCTTGAAAATTTGCGCAAGAGTCTTAGTGCTTAGGGGTTAGGATTTAGGAAAGAGAAATTACTGCAAGAATCACTTCTCAATCATAAAATTTACAAAGATGCTTAAGGCTTAGGGCTAAGGGTTTAGGGAAAAGGAACTACTATAAGAATCCCTTCTTAATCATGGATCATTTGGGGCTCTTAGATACCATGTAAAGAACAAAGAAATATATGAAGAAGGAGATTTGTATTATTGAATGTGTATAAAATGTTACAAGAGGTATGATATATATACACTCAAAGCTAACCCTAGAAATCATAAGTAAATGAGTCTAAAACATGGACCTATGCTAACAGCCTTCATGCTAAGCTTTTTGATTGAAACAAAATTAATTATATGGGATGAATCACCAATGATGAATAGTTTATGCTTTGAAGCATTTGGTGTAGAAATTTGAGAGATATATTTTGAAAAGTGAAAATGAAGAAAATAGTTAAAAACCTATTAGTGGTAAAGTTATTGCTTTCGGTGATAATTTTAGACAAATTTTGTTTGTTGTTATCGAAGGACTGATATACGACGTTGTGAAGGTAACAATAAACTATTATGCTTTATGTAAAACTTTCATAAAATATGAGATTAAATATTGTCAAGTGTAGTGATAGTTCAAGAGATTTTAAAGAATTCGGGTATTAGATTTTAAAAATTGGAGATGGAAAATGGATTTGAATAAAAATGGTGATGACATTGTTCATGTACCACAAGATAATTTACTTAAAAACATTGAATCACCCTTACTATCATTGATTTAGGTTTCTATCATAATTTTTTGTTTAATATGATGTCTCATGGATTTTTTTTTATGATACAACTATATTTTTTCCTAGTAAACCAACTTAGTGATTTTTATTTTATAATAAGTGGTGACGAAAAAACTTATCTAAGTTTAGACACGCCTTGCCAATCAGATAAAGATCAAGAAATTCAAGATGAATGATTTACATAAAAATTCTTAAATTCTTAAATGATGAGGGATAAGAAGTCATCAAATTAAGTTGAAGATCAGTGTCCCTAATAATATTTTAAGACATATGGGACACAATTCTACTTAATATTTTGGGAAAAAATATTAATTTTGCAACTGGCATCGCAAGCAAAAACATTGGTCACAATATATTTATCCTAATAATGAATTTGATTCCTTTTGAATTAGGACTACCTTTTGAAAATAAAGGCACAAAGGAGGAAAGGTACCACTCTAAACTTTGAGGTATATGGTTGAATAATATATCAAGATAAGATTCAAAAGAAAGTAACTCACTCTTTGTTAGCACGAAACGACAAATGCACTAGTTACAACGTACCAAGTAATAAGTATTTAACGTTCGCGAAGACAAAAAAAAAAAACTCGTTTTAGTATTTTTTTTTTCAAACACTAGTTGTGTGACAAGAAATTAACAGAGTATTTACAAATTGTCAAGACTAGATCTCATCCACTTCATTGTCATGCATTCATAATCAACTCAATTCCATACGTGTTAAAATCAACTCTTAAATTTACCCAAATTCTATTCCTACCATCTTTGAGTGAATGATAACTCTTCAAGTATTCCTTGAATCTTCAACAAGTGAAATCATGCATTAAGTTCAAGACCTTTAGGATTACTATTGAATCATGTTCTATCCCTAGATACATGCTTCATTAGGTTGTTAATTTCAATCAAAGGTTCAAAAAACATTTTCAAACACCTCAAGAAGCAAAAATCAGGTCATAGGTCATCAAGCCACAACAAGCATTAAGCATAGAAATCAAATATTAACATAGAAATGGAAAACATATATATTCACATCACAAAATACTTAAGAATTCAATTTATTACATCTAATCTCAACAATAGGTTTAACTCTCTATGATGAAGAACCTAGGGATTAAAAATTGAAGGGACGAGAAGAAATTAGAATCAAAGAGAAGAAGAAGGTCATTTCCCAAGGAATCTAGTAGTTGGTCCAAGCTCCATTTTTTCATCTCATTTGCATCCACATCTCTAATCTGTAGCCCATATTCCTCTATAATCCAAAAGGGGGAAACCCTCCATGGATGAATAAGGAAACCCAATGAGGAGAAAGGAGAGTTTCACAGCGCCTCTAACAACCTTTGTAAGCCTCTCCTAAGCACCCAAGGTGTTTCTCTTCATGCAAAATGACGAATGTCCCTAAACCCTCACGAGAAGCATGAATAAATACCCTATTTTGGCAATTCATCGTCGCCAACATCTGACGTCATCTCAAAATCATCGGGCGCCATAAGTTAAAACGCGAAATGAGAAGCTTCTGCCAGACCCCGCCCGACATTGCTTGACCACCGCCCAACGCCGACAACCATAGTCTAACACCTCTACTTCTAGTGATTTATCGCCAATGAGCTTTTAGGTCACCCAACGAGAGGTGCTCTACAACTGAGTTTTTTTCTCTGACTTTGTGATGCTAGGCACATTTCTTGTGGTGCTTGGTGTATGTATTTACCTATTCATCATTTGTTGTTCAATTGTGCTTTCTTGAGTTCCAACTTGTTTTCCTCCACCAAAATTGCTTCTTGTTCACTTATTCACACACTCAAAAAGGAGATTAGAGGTAAAACAAGTTTAAATTAATTTAAACATAAGAAAACACCAAAATAAGATAAACTTGAGGACTAAAAAATAAATAAAAACTAAAGGAAAGTTTGTTTTATTCACAAAACGTAACACAATATAAAAGATAGAAATTAACGTTGTCACTTTCTTAAAAGAAACAAATCTCACTGTCTCAACCACACCTAAGTATACGGCCTTCAGCAAACGTCCTAGCCGCATACTCTGTACTAAGATATCATCCCCTCTGAAGTATACTTCCCTCAGCAAACCTCATGGTCGCATACCCTGTGCTGGATACCCCCTCTGGAGCATACGGCCCTCAGCAACAACCTTCTGGCCGCATACTCTATACTAAGACATCCTCCTCTGAAGTATACGACACTCAGCAAACCTCGTGACCGCATACTTTGTACTAAGATATCCTCCCCTCTGAAGTATACGGCCCTCGGCAAACCTCATGGCCGTATACCCTGTGCTGGATACCCCCTCTGGAGTATACAGCCCTCAGCAACAACCATCTGGCCGCATACTCTGTACTGGGACACCCTCCTCTGAGGTATACGGCCCTCAACAACCCCCTAGGCCGCCTACTTTGCACTAAGTACCCCCTAGGCAATCCGAGTCCAGCTGCAACCGCCTAGATGATCAAGACAGATGAGAAGTGCCCACGCATGGAGATCCTCATGACCGAATACCGAGCACTGCCACCCTTGAAGGACTTCCTGGAAATTTCTCTCCTTACCATTGGATCCAAAAATGACCAGAAAGGGAATATTGGGTCAAAAAGCCCATCTTAGGTAGGATCCACAGGTAAAAAGGTATAAATAGTACACTATTTTATGCATTGATTACGCATTAAATATTCTCTGAAACCACTGACATCACCAGCACTGACTTAGGCATCGAAGTGTCTTTTGCAGGCACACTTGTGCTACCATTGGAGTTTCATCGGAGCAAGAAGATTCACCCGACCAGTCAGCACCAGAGCCGTCCAGCAGACTTGTGGAGTACAACTTGGTCCCCTAAGAACACTCACAATCATATTAATGACTCAAAATTTTATTATAAGTAGTGGAGAAGAATATATATAATAGTTAATGCCTTATCTTCAATTGGGCTTGAAATAATGGGCCCAAATCCCTCATAGGCTAAAATTGCAAAAAAAGAAAAGAAAATTTAAATCCAAAATGGCAAGGAAAAGGAATTAAATCATATAAAAAATCTGAATATGTTGCTAATGCTTACATGCATTCAATATCCTTTCTAAATTTAAGGAAGTTGGTCTTTGAATTCGATATTGTACCTACAAACAAATACACAAAAATAAGGGTCGAATAAAGCCATAATAATCTGAAAATTAAAAATATATATCTATATTGAGATTTGAATCCCATGAAAGAAAATTCTCTTATTATTAATATATTTGTACATCTTTCTTCGGGATGAAATACCAATCTATGAAATACCAATCTATGAAAAACATCAAATGTACCAATATCAAAAGACTAACCATATGTTCAAAACCGATTCAATGCAATAAAAAATAGCTATAGAACTCATCATCCATAGAAGTAACATAATGCAATGAGAAATGTCCTTTAAAGACCATACAATGTTCGCTAACATTGAAACTAAATGACTTAGGATTTATAACAAAATCTAAAACAGAACCATTGGTCCCTTAAGCCCTTTCATTGGGATGATTTGCTCATTCCTTTTAGACCTCGATTGTTGGGGGACTAATGTTCCTACCATGCCCAATAGTCATACATTGCTTAGAAGTTGAGGCCTAAGACGATATAAATATCCCTTCCTCCTTCTACTCTCTAAGGCACCTTCTAAGGAAAAAATCGTGACAGAGATCATGCTCCAAAGTAGACAATACCTCGACTGTATGGTGATTGACAACAATTCTATCATCCAACATGGGACGCGTATTGTCTGCTTTAGAGTGTGGGCTTCATCACAATTTTGTCTTTAAAAGATGCATTAAAGGGTGGAAGGAGGAAAGGGTATTTAAAACGCCTTAGGCCTTGACTTCTAAGCGATGTGGATTGTTGGGCGCGGTAGGAACATAACATAATGCAATGAGAAATGTCCTTTAAAGACCACACAATGTTTTTTACTTCATCCATCTCCATGCTTGCTCCTACATTTATCCCTTTTCTTCTTTAACTTGTTTTATGTATTGTTCTTTAATAAGAAATTCTTCACTGTGACAACAAAACAAAAGAATTCATAAGTCTAACAATATTAGAAAAAAGTAGAGTTAAATATGTTTTTAGTCATTAGACTTTGACGTGAAATTAAAATTCTTCATTGTCCGAAACTTTGATACATTTTAGTTCCCAAACTTTAAAAATGAATGAATTTAGTGATTTTAACCCAATTATGTTAATTTTTTGACGTGTCAAATGCATTCCCCAGTTGACATTGAAGTGGAAACATATCAAACGATGTAAACAACTCAAATGCTAGCATGAAACGCGTTTGACATGTAAAAAAAAATTTAATGTAATTGGATTAAAAAGCCTATGACCATTAACTTTGGGACTAAAATATATCAAAAATTCAAATATGGACGAATTCTAATTTTCTGTCAAAATTAAGAACTAAAAACAAATTTAACAAAAAAAAAAGTTAAATATGTTTTTAGTTCCTAAAGTTTCAGTGAAAATTGGAATTAGTCTCCCTTCAAAACTTTTGACCAATTTAGTTTTTCATATTTAGATATGCATGCATTTAGTTCTTTTAACCAAAATTTTGTTAGTTTTTCTAACATTTCAAGCACATTTCATGATAGTATTTATGTTGTTTACATCGTTTGAAACATTTCTGTTTTAATATTAACTTAAATATTATCATGAAATGTGCTTGAAACGTCAACAAAATTCAACAAAATTTTGTTAAAAGGATTACATTCATGCATTTCTAAAGTTAGAGGACTAAATTAGGTCACAATTTTGAAAATGAACTAATTCAAATTTTCATTTAAAGTTAAGGAATAAAAACATATTTAAAAAAAAAAGTAAGATTCTTTTATTCTCTTTCTTTATACTTTTTGTTTCTATTTCTTTCTTTTCTCCTCTCTTTCTCTTCAATTTTCTTCTTAATTTCTCTTTTTTCTCTTCTTTCTCTATCTTCTTTTCATACATTTTCTCTTTCCTTTTCTAATTGTTTTATTTTATAATCTCTTTTACATTTTTCCTAAATTCTTTTTCTCTTCTTATAAACTCTTTTTTTTTTCCTTTTCCTAGAAGCTTTTTTCTTTCTTCTTCTCCTAAGCCTTTTATTTCTCTCATAAAAAGACATTAGATATTTTATTTTCATAATAGCTTTCAGAGCCAGTCATGTCAAAATGAATTGTACCATGATTTCTCCAAGATTTTTTACATCTTACAAATTTTGACAAACACAATTTAAGTTTTTATTTTTTTCTAAATCAACAAGTGGTGGAAGAACAGTTTCAACTTTCCTCTTCCACTAAAACTATGATCTGGGATCAAATTTGTCTCTAAATGAGGAAAAAAAATTTCCCATTCCATGTAAGGAGAATAAAACATGGCTACACAAACAAAAACGATTAGCAAAAACATAATATACCTTACTCAAAATGTATCCCTCAACCTTAATGTTATACAGGAAAATAATGCCCTCAAATCACTCAAGTCAAGTTGAATAACATGATACCAACCATTAGTTAGAGAAGAGCAATTCACCAAGTACTTGTGAATTTCAAGAAACACAAAAACTCAACATGACATGACTTAAGGATTACAAAGACAAACAAGAAAACACAAAATAAAGAAATAGGCTGAACCAAAAAAGTAAAAAGATGTGATGAAAGTAAGAATTTGATAAAGATAAAACACTTTGAGAGACAATAATAAACTAGATAATGAATTTAGAATTAATATAAATAGTCTCAAGAAATGAATCAGGTATAGATTAACAGAACTAATTTAAGCATACAATTTAATTAAAACTAAATCCAATTATATAAATCTCAAAATTCAATTCAAACAAACAAGAATATTTAACAATTGAACTCACAATACCATATCTCACAACTAGGAATCAAGGAATTGAAATTATAAAAAAAAAATAATGAACAAAAGACTCAAGTCAAAGAAAGTTAAGAAATCAATTAAATGACTCAAAGTAGCAAGAATGTGAAAAGCAATCATAAATATATATTATTGATTAAATTTCTTATGTAACTATTATTTTCAAGTAAATATCTGTGTGTAAAAAAAAAAAAAAAAGACAAATGATGAATTATGTGTATTGTAGTTTTATGTATTACAAGCTGGCATGATGATAGGAGGCTTAATGCAAGAAGAGTTTGATTTGATAGTAAGTTGTGTGAAGATCCACAAAATAATGGAAAATGCAAAGGGTGGAGATTGTTTGAAAATCATGGATCTTTCATAGCTTATCATGAATGCTACTAACATGAGACAGAGCATTGCGCATCTTATCTCACTATGCAATTGGAAGATAATTTGTGTCCATACAATGTGTTTGTGGAGTGCTGGTTTCTTGTTCAACTCAGCTCAATCTTTTCCTTTCTCTTTCTCTTTTTTCTCCAGATTTTAACATGTTAGGCTCATTTTTTTCTCCCATTTTCCACTTCCAACAAATCCTTTACAACATTCTGATTTGGCCACGCACCCTTTTTCTTGTTGCTCAAACACTGCCCACGTATACTCATATCATCATCAATCATCTCAGTCTTAACCCTTTAAACATGTTAACATGACCAAACTTTAAAGCAGTTTTTTCATGTTTATACCTTATCCACAAACAACATTCATCGATGTAATTCAACACAGCGTAAGAGATTCATTACAAAAATACAACATTCACATATATATCCAATTTTGAACAGTTCATTTTTACTTGTACATTTTTTTTTTCCTGCACAAACAAATTGATCATGCAGAGTGTATTCAAGGCTAGATTGAACTAAGAATCTTTATATCTCTACAACAAAATGAAAGATGGAAAAAAATAAAAAATAAAAAATAAATATTCATTATTTTGACTGGGGACAAATTGCTTTGGTCCCACTTTCTTAACATGTTGTGAATCCATGATTCTCCATGAGTCTAAGTTTGCAACTTCACGTAAATATCTTTCTCCTTGGGGTTATCTTCACTGGTAATCCATGTTTTGGCACAGGAAATGGACCATATTGTATTCCATCCTCTTTTCCCACAACTTCCCACCTAAATCAACCATCAAAATAACAACAAAATCTCTTTCACAACTTCAAAGTAATTTTGCCATTCAAAACACCATCTTTAATTTCAACATATACTGATGTAATGAATGAATGTTAACAGCTGCATTGTCCGAGACCATTCACAAAATCACATACCTTTCATGAAATTGACAAAGCCATCATGTCACAAATTAATGTGCAGGCATATATATATATTCCACAGTCTAACATTCTCTAAATGGTTAGTATTTAGATAGATTGTTTGGAATGAAAGAGCAAAATGGGTGAAGTGGGTGAAGGTCACATTCAAATTAATTAATGTGGGTAATGAGGACAAGGTTTGTGTAGGTGAAATTTTACATATAATGTGGTGTGTAATTGTGCAGAGACATGTGTGGTGTCAAGTAAAACTTGTTCTATTGAAATTTGACTGCATGCTAACAATTATGGACTTTGTCTGTGTTTGTCAGAGCTGCCACCAATAATATTCCACATGTCTTGTTGTCATTTGATCAACCCTAGCTAATTGCGTGGACTAATTTTATTGCCATTCATGCACATAATATTATATATAAATATACTCAAAACTTCACACTCAAAGCACACACTTATACACCCTAACTCCCTTCTTTTTCAGAAAGATCCCAAAACAAGTTATATATATATATATATATATATATATATATATATATATATATATATATATATATATATATATATATATATATGAGTAATTCTGGACCAAGCTTGCGTTTCAGAAACTAAAGGACAATTAATCCTGATTGGTCCAGATAAATAAAGATCAATGTGAAGTCACATTCATTGATTAAGTGGTTATAAAAAAGAAGGGGTTTTTCTTTTTGAATAATTTTTTTATTCCTTTCATATTATAGTAGTTATTTTCATTCTTTAAAATATTTGAAAATCTAGTTTTTCTTTCTTATAATAAAAAATAGCATTAAAATGACCTATTTTCCAAGACTAAACTAATTGCATTTATATATATATATATATATATATATATATATATATATATATATATATATATATATATAAAAGACGGCCTCATTTCATTCAACTCTTGTATACATTAAACTTATTTTGAATAAATTATTACCTTTTATCATCTCTCTAAAAACAGGAATTGTCGTCCTTTACTATTCCCTCAACATTTTTTGAAGGGTATTATATGTATGCGAGATTTGTGCATGAAAGTGAGAGATACGTAGTGATTATTAATTTAAAAAATAAAGGGTGATCACAGTACAAATATAAAACAAGAGAAATATAATTTTAATAAAATAAATAAATATAATTTATAGCAACTTCTTGTAGTTAAACTTAGCAAGAACTTTCTTCAATATTCTCCATCTAGAAGATGAGTGTATGAGTTACATGTGCAAGAGGCTTATGAATACGTTTGGCAAGAATACCATGCATGTGTGCCACGTATACGTATGAAATACATGGCTATTGATGAGATCCCTAAGAATATATAAAATATTCATATCCTAAAAGAAACCCTTTTATTTTCCCTTTAAGAGGACCACTTCCACATATTAAGGAACATGCAAAAGCACTATTTAATTAATTAGAGGACCACCCTCTTGAATCAATCTTCCATGTAATGGTCAATTGAAAGATCTCTATCATTGCTGACAGACTTGTTTTTGATAAAAGTTCATTCAAAAGACACAGTTAGCGTTGCATCTAACGCATTTGGTTGGACATCTCAACCAGAGAAATCACCATGGTTGGAAATTCTATATTACCTAAAAGTGAAAAAGTGTACTAATTATTAAAAATTAAAGTACGATAGTTCTAAATTTTAGATTGATGTTATGAAAAGAAACCTATTTAAATTTGAGATGTTTAAGGTTGATGATATATGATGATGAATGTGCATATGATATTTATGGTTAGGAGGGAGAAACCTGTAAGAAAGTGTGAGATGATGGAGAAGGACAAGAAGTTCGAGCTTGGCCAGCTCACTGCCTGGACAAGAGTGGACACCATTTCCAAAAGGCATGTATGTGTTTGGTCTCGGTGGCACCTGCATCATCACATAAAACCAAACTCAAAATCTCTCGTCACCCTTTAACATAGGGCCTCTTCTTTCATGTAATACATACATACATACATCCGTCTCTCCTAGTACCACTTATGAATGCATTCATGCATGCATGCATGGATGCGGTAGCAATTGTCTGGTGTTGAGCAAAAAAGGATAAGAAACAATGAAATTTTTAATTATTGTGCTATCCTACAAACTGATATCACGTGCCTCTGATACTCGCCAGATTGTCAAAAACACAGAATCATCACCTTAGAAGAGGAGGAAGATTCAAATAGGTAATGAAAGGGACTTCACACCAGGATAATATTCTAACCATTCATAACCTTATGTTTCTCACTTAAAAGATAAAATATAACCTATTATTTAATTCATTTATACATTTTCTGCACACGTATATGCCTTCTTACATATAGATATTTGTTCTGCTTGTTGGATGCATCTCCTTAAAAAAAGACACTAATGTTATTCTTAAAATCTTATATTATTATTAACAAATATATTATTACCTCGAATCTTGAAGGGTCGAACTTCTCTGGGTGAGGGAAGAAGTGAGCAGAATGATGAATGCTTCTGAAGAGTGGAAGGACCTTCCAACCTTTTGGAATTGTGTAACCTTCCAACTCAACATCTGTCACTGCTTCTCTGAATGTGAATGACAGAATGCTTGCACTTCTCAATGTTTCTTGAATAACCTGATCAATCAATTCTTCACTTAGTTTAATGTTAAATGAAAATATTATGGTTAATTATTATAGAAGTATAAATGAAAAAGACCTTTGTGAAGTAAAAAAATGGAAAGAGTGTCATATCTAATACTTTCTACTTATGGTAACATCAAATTACTTATAGAAACTGATAAAGAAAACAGTAACATCAACTTTGTCAATGTCAATTAATGTCTTCCAAGTGAATTTTAGTGGACAAAATCGATGACATTATTTTTCATTTAAAAAATAATTTGATGCTGACCAAAACCAACTCATTTTTTTTCTTTTAAGGAAAATTATATTATTGATTAATAGAAAAAATAGCAATAATATATACCCGATTTGTGAATGGCATTTGCCTGGTATCATCCCACGAAAGTCCACGATTTTCCATAGCTAGTTTGCTTCTTATTCCTTCTTGTTCTCTCTGCAAAGTTAAAATTTACAGAGAAAGTAATAAAAATCAGAATATATGCATTCTAATCAGTAAAGAGTGTTTCCAATAAAAATACAAAGAATCCTTCCATCATAAGTAATTATTAAAATTAATTTCTTGGTTCTTATGATTATATATTTTAACAGTTTTTTATTTTCTCAAATACCTTTAAACTTTCCAAAAATTTACTTTTTCCAACTTGACACATTGTTTTATTTTTTTAATTTACTGCATAAAGACGGTGCTTTTAGTGTACCCAATGAAAATAATTATCTGAAAATTGGTTTTTTAAGTAAGCTTATCTGAATAAATAAAAAAGTGATTGCTTATTAACATAAGGGTAACTTGAAAATAATTTTATCTTACTTTAAAAAGATAACTATGTTATAGTGATAATTTTGACTGTATATATTCATCACGTATGTATGAAGTATCATGACACAAAACATATTCTAAAGACATAAATATTAACACCGATTAATTTTTCATGTATCAAAAACGTATTTAATCTAATTTTCAGAATTACCATAAAGAATTCTCAAAGGGTATATAAATTAAATACTATAGATTGAACAAAAAAAGGTTGAGTGAAAAGATTGTTTGCATATTAGATAACAAAAAATTAAATATCTTTTATTTTCTCAAATTAACTAAAATGTAAGTATTTTGTTTCTACACTTTATCTTTTTATAAATTCATTTTAAATGTTATATTTTAGTCTATTATGAAATTTCGTTTATAATAAAAGTACTTCACATGCAGTTTGAAGATATTTTACATTATTTTTTTCAAGTATAAAAAATCAAATATTTTATTATTTAATTTAAGAAAAAAAAACACAAATTTTTATAATAATTTGAAAATAAAAAATATATTTAACTCTAAAAATAGAAAATTCAAGATATATATACAGGGTAACATATAAATAGTAAGAGATAGTATATGTGAGTGTATGGCATGTGAGAATGAAAGTACTTACAAAAATGAAAAAAAGTTATAAAGAAAAAGAAAAAAAAAAGAATAGAATAGTAGTGTGACCGTCACAGCTTCCAATAGATTGGAGTTGTCATGAAGGTACTTGAGGACCCATGTTAGGGCACTTGCTGTGGTGTCATGTGCAGCAAATATCACACCGATCAGATTATCTGCTACTTGAGAATCAGTGAGTTCCATGAACACCTTCTTCTCCTCACCACATGATGAAGATCTTGAAGATGTTGATCTTGATCTTGATGGTGATGATCTTGCTTGCAATAGAACCCCCAATAGTCCTCCTCCATACTTTGAACTCTCCACTTTTCTTCTCTCTATTATCCTTCTTATGCTCTCATTCAAATGCTTCCTTGCCTTCAAACACAAACACACACAAATTTCCTCTTTTCAATAATATTATAAACAAACCCTTTTAAGATCTTCGTGTAATTACGTATAAAAGATGGAACTTTTAAGATAAATGTTTATGTGACACTAAAGCCTTTTGAAACATTTTTAATGATGAAGAGAAAAACATCCAATGTACACAAAATGGTGGGTTTTGTTTTGTCCCACTTCTATCTTTACTTTCCATTCTTTTAACTTATTCCTTAACTACATAAAATACTCCCACGTTGTCTCATAATGATTCGTACGGAAAATATCTCTCGTAATCAATTCGTATCAAAATTATTCGTACTATATATCTAACAATTTTTAATAATAATAATAATAATAATAATAATAATAATAGTAATACTAATAATAATAATAATAATAATAATAATTAATAATGATGATAATAATTGAGTTTTTATACCTTCATTGCTTTCCAATAGGAAGTTCCAGGAAGATGTAATGGATAAGAATTGTAGCCTTTCTCCAAGCAACGATATAACTCTCTGATTTCTTCCATTTCCAACTCCTTTATTTCACCAAAGGCTGAGATTGCTGCTACTTCAAAAGCATACTAATTCAAAAAAAAAACAACAAAAATAAATAATTTAGATTATTGGTCCACGTGATCAAGTAAATAATTCTTTTTCAAATCTTTTTTATCACATTTTTATCTTCTTATTTTTTCCTATCCGACCTAAACTACCCAAGAAAATGTTTATCATGATTCCCTGCACTTCAGAAATAATAATATGTGTCCTCAAAACAAAAGTCTTGCTAACTTTTCTTTTGAGAAAGTCTTTTTTTTTTATATTAAAAGTATGCAGGACCACTTATTTTGACAAAAAAAAAAACGTAAAAAGTATGCAGAACCACTTATATTGAGAAAGAAAAACAAAAAAGTAAAACAACTAAAGATATTTTTAACTATCTATTTGTATGAACAACTATTATTGATTTACATAAATAATAATTATTATTATTATTTGTGTAACCATAAACTATGTTGGTGTCCAAACTAGAGTTAGATATATTAGTATTAATTGAAAATGTCACCAATTTTAAAGAGAATAATCCAAGTTATATTGAAACTAAAACAAGTGAATTTATAAAGTTTTGATGAAAATATTGATATATAGAATGTTGTGAGTTTATGTATTAAAATAATAAATTTGAATTTGATTTAATTGTAGAAAATTAAATTAGTAAAATTTGATAATTCAGTGTTATTTTTATTGATAATGTGAGAACTGGGATGAAACATTGTAGGAGGTAAGATACCTTTTTCATCTCGTGCAAGGTGTTGATGGTTTTGTTAGTCCAAGAAGGCACCATTTTGATAACAATTTGCTCAACCTGAGAGACAGAGTGTTTGATTGTGGAGGGCAAAAAGGAGGCCTGAACCAGCCTCTTGAGCATGGAGTGATAGGCACCTTGCTGAAAGAACACAGCCTCTGGTCCTATCAGCCTCTCTTTGCTGGGAGGGTATGTTGCCTTAAACAGATGTGCCTGCGTCACAAGCACTGTCCTAGCTGCCTCAGGGCTCGATATCATCACACACGGACACCCCAATATGTTTGTCTTGAATATATCACCATACCTTCACCACACAAATCATCATCATCATAAATGCACTTTCACACACAAACCCCTTTTCATCTCTTTCTATATATACTATACGTTGTTAAGACATAAGGACATACATGTCAAAAAACATTAACATGCTCTAACACAGATGTTTATATATGTACCTATTTTGGCGGTTAGAGAAGAAGGAATTTGGGTTTTGAGTATAGAGTTTGAGGGTTTCTCCGAGGTAGGGCCAACCCATGGAGCCAGGGGGTAGTTTTTTGTGGTTGTGGTGGTGCCACCATTGGAGGAAGGGTAGGAGGAGGAAGAAGAAAGAGGTGAAAAGGAGGAAGGTGTAATCTTGGAAAAAGTTGGTGAGAGGTTGCATGGTGGAGGAAGTGATTTTGGAGAGAAAGAGTAAGGAAGAGAAAGAGAGAGAGTTTGGAGGCATAGATAGGTGAAAGAAGATAGTGATATGTATAGTTTTTGTGAAACTCAAAATAGTTGTGTGAAGGGGTGTCGGTTGGGAGGAAAAGGTTTTATAGAGTGGCAGGTTGGGGTTGGGACAGGCGTCACAACCATAATGGCAACACTTCAACTTCAATAACCCTTCACAAGTGCCACAAATAACCACTCCCACACTATAACTATTATAAACAAATACAACAACAAAAATCTAGAATTTCCTCATCTCTTCTCTTCTTCGACCGATGCACATATATAAACCAATATATATAGTATGCCATATGAATAGTCATTTTATTTCTACATAAATTTATAGTATATATTTAGTCTTTAAATCAGGTCATTTTCATTCAAATTTAATTTGAATAATTAATTTTGTTGTCGGTATCTATAACAGTATATAAAGAAGAGATACTTTTTTTTCACATTTTGTTATTTCAATTTTATTCTTAATTGTTATTTTAAAAATTAATTATTTTATAAATAATTTCTTTTTAACGGTTATTCTAAAAATCTCTTTTTTTTTAAAAAAAATATTTTAAAAATTTATTTTGTTTACATATTTTATTTTTTTAATTTTACATTTAACAACTATTTTAAAAATTAATTATATATTTCTTATTGATCTTAAGTCAAATTTATATGTAAATCGATAAACTTACAAGTTTTTAGGTTAACTTACATATTTCACTCACATTCCAACAATAATGTTAAAATTGATTTGTTTTTATATGAGTTTCTTCATTAATAATAACAAAATTATAAAATACAATCACATTTTTTCTACTTATATAAATTTTATTCTGCCATCTTTAATTTT
>Ga0209589_1002575_pt1 | contig 31528 bp, 16 predicted proteins | sample CowpeawhiteBW_FD_187525 | JGI IMG/M metagenome (GOLD analysis project Ga0209589, IMG submission 187525) | Root nodule microbial communities of legume samples collected from California USA - Cow pea white BW (SPAdes) (version 2) | ecosystem: Host-associated > Plants > Roots > Nodule | place: USA...
CCCCCCCCAAATATTTTAGTTCTTATTTTGAAGCAATCACACGTAAAGATAAAACATTTTGTCTCATTGGATTAACAACACACACACACATAGTAGGGTCTTATCCCCCATAATAGTCGATCGACGCTTGAAGTTCACACACATCGATCGACACCAAACTATGTACCCCAACCACGTCGCCAGTTGTCTAGCGATCCAACGATTGAGGTTTGAAGTCGTGACTTGTTGATGAGGCAATTTATTCAGAGTGATAATAAGAACTCAACAACCAAGCAGTCGCAGATCGTGAGAGCCGACCGGTTGAGCTCGTACCGCATTTGCTTTGCCAATGACTAACTGAAAATCATATTGAGACCATTCTTAGATGCTTACAAGCGTGACTGAACACTGTGGCTCTTGGCAACACCGGTCATGACTTGTCCTTCTCATCCGATTGTTAGGGCACAATGTCACGGCCGGTGAAGTTGCACATGCACGGCCAAGTCGGTCGAGCGATCGCAACAAAAGAATTAGACACCTGTAATTAGGGTAAAATAGGTCAGTAATCAAGTTTGAAAAGCAATTGGGTCTCAATTAAGGAAACCTTAATCCCAGACCCATATCAAATAGGACCCAATGTAAGTTTGCAAGGAATTTTACTTCGCATTTATCACAACATTAATCGTTAATCTTGAACGAACTCACATTTACTTAAGCATTGAAGCATAATTGACAGGTATCCCAATCTGAACAATCGAGTGGGAGAAGAAGGGAAGACCGAACGACGACAAAAAGAGAAAGGAAAAACAAATCAAAGTGTTTAAGATAGACGTCCAATGTCTGCACCCGAAACAATATATATATATATATATATATATAGATATATATATATATATATATATATATATATATATATATATATATATATTATAAACTTAAAGACAAAACATATATATATATAGTTTAACTATATGAATTAAAAAATAAATAAAAATGGAGAAATTAAGTCACGAATTAAATATTTTATTTATAAATAAGAAAAAAAAAAACTAAAGCTATGTTAAGTCATAATATGAATATGATGGTTAACCGGTAGTAATGATTTAAGCTGTAGAATCTTTTATTCGAATTAACTTTCGTAAACGACCAAATTCAAAAATGAACACGTGGCCAACATAGAAGAACGGTGACCATTACTCTCTGAAACATCGCCATTCCACCCAATCATTCCCTCCTTTCCCACGTGCCAACTTCTTCTTCATGAGTGCCAGAAATCCCTCTCTCCTCAGAATCCACGCTCCCCCAAACACAACTCATCCAGCACCAAAATCTTCAAAAAAATTGTATTGAGTTTTTAGAATATTGTTTTATCTATCATTTTAATTTTAAAATATTTTTAATATTCATCCTCACATTATTTTCCAAATTCTATTACTTTTTATATCTTTCCTTATTTCTAATCTACTACTTCAACTACCGTCAAAAGTAAGTTAAACTATCATTATATTTTTTATAACCATTTTAAATTTTCACTTTAGATTCAGTCAAATCGTAATTAAAATCTGGTCAAAATTGATTTGATTAATGTCAAACTCTGTATTAATTGTTACTTTAATTCTTAAAAGCAATAACTAACTTACTGCTATTTTAATACATAAATTTATGACTTGATGTTAAATTAGGGATGGCAATTAGTAACTAGTTTAAGGAACTTAAATACGAATTTCTGAATATTAGAAACTACGTTATACAAATGTTCTTTTAAATCTGTAACGCTAAAATTACATCTAGATGCAATTTTATGAATATCTTTAGGAAGTAAAAATAGGAAAATAAGTAAGATGACATTTTCTAAAAGATAAAGTTAATTTGTACATAAAGTTTCATAATATTTTTTTAGAATTAATTTTAATTTCATATGAACTAATTTTGGATTAGAATTTTCTTTTTTAAATTATTTTTTTATGAAATATGATGTTTTGTATTAATATAAAATAGTGTTATATATATGTTTTTTTTTTCTAAACTTTCATATAAGGTTATAATTCGTCACTTTTTCTTGATATAATTTGATTTTAATATATATTTGAGTTAAATTTTTAGGATGTTTTAAGTTGGTATTTGATTTCTTTTTATTATATTTGTTATGTTCCTAATTCAAATACACTAAACATTCGTTTAAGTTTACAACTCGTCTTATTTCGCAGGTTAAAAAATAAAATTTTTGGATCAATAATTGTGTGACTTTATTTTTAGAAAAAAATCTCGTAAAGTCATTGACTTTATATTTTATTACACACACACACATATATATATATATATATATATATTTTTTTTTCAACACTCACAATATTTCATATTATAATTATATTATATGACTTCTAATATTTCATATTATAATATGACTCTTAAAATTTTTATAAGTCTGCATCTCAATTAAGTTCACATCAAACTGTAAAGACCAAAATGTGAACTTAAACGAATATTTACTATACTCATATGCCAATTTAGAATGTTTACTGTACTCATATGTCAATTTAAAACGTTATTCGAAATGAAAGAAAGTAATTCAATGTTATTTGATTAAATTACTATATCAATTTATTGTATAAGTTTCAAAACTAAAATATAGCAATTTTAGACAAAAATAAATTCAACTCTTAAGTTGAATCTTATATTTATTAACACATGAAAACAATTAGGTAAAATAAGGTAACACTTAACTTACCTACTTTACAAAAAAAAATATATTAAACAAAGTTCAATTAGAAGATATAAAATAGTTAAATATTTAATAAACTAACAAGTTTAATAAAAAACCAAATTAGAAATAATCAAATATATAAAAGATTAATTAAGCTTAATTTAAAATAGAAGAGAAAGATCTTATGTGATTTGCATAGAGTTAAAGAAGAAAAAGTGTGTTTGAGTTTTGATACTTTTAAGAAATTTAAGTAATAATAATGAATTACAATTTGAAAAAGAAGGAAAGTGAGTGATTATCCAAAAAGAAAAACCCTAAAATAAAACGTTAAATGGCAACTTTCCTTTTGTGTTTGTCTCTCCAACCAAACACTTCCCAGGTCACCACATGAATATAATCACCTCCACTCACTCCAGAACCTTCCATTGTTTCAGTCTTTCAAAATTAGCCCAACATTTAATCTTTAATTTTAGTTTTTAATTTCTAAAATATTCTGTTTATTTCTTTTTTCTGTGTTTCGATGGGAGCTGTGACCTCCTCCATGGCGGCGAAGTTTGCGTTCTTTCCGCCGGATCCGCCGTCGTACACGGTGGCGGAGGAGGCGGATGGGAGGGCGAAGATGGTGGAGGTGGCGACGAGGGAAAACGTCGACGTTTTGAAGGTGCGCACGGAGAGAGGGAACAGTGTTGTGGCGATGTATATTAAGAACCCGACGGCTTCGTTGACTTTGCTTTACTCGCACGGTAACGCCGCTGATCTGGGTCAGATGTACGAGTTGTTCAGCGAACTGAGTCTCCACCTCCGAGTTAACCTCATGGGGTTACTTTCTCAAACCTTTCATTTTTTTTTCTTTTATCTATTTGTTCATTCAATTATAATGCTATTTTGGTTGTTGGTTCACTTTTTTTTGTGTAAATTTGCTTCCATATTTAGATTATGTTTACCATTTTAGATTTTTTTTTGGTTTCTTAATTACGTCATTAGTGCAAACAATTGAAGTTTATATTTTCCATCCACATGGTTCGAATGAAATTTTGTTTAAGGAAACTGAAGCTTTTGGGGGGAAAAGAACTTCTACCTTGTATGTTTAAAGTTCAGTCTTTGAATTATTCAAATATGTTCTTCTTCACTAAATTGGCAAAAAGACTGAATGGTTTCTTAAATGGCAAAATTAGGTATTGTATTGTGAGAGAGATAACATAGTTTTCTTAATTTTCCTGAAAAATGGAAATTATCACATGCTTTCTTGAAATAGCATTTGTTGGTCGAGTTATAGCTTTGATTAATTGTATTTGGGGACCTAATTTTCTTCTTTAAGGATTGAATTTTAGACTATACCCATTTCCCTTTTCAGAGAGGCTGAAATGGGATTTTTTTTTGGTTCTATTTGTGCGCCTGACCGGAAACCTATGAAAATTTCTGAAAAAATATCTGTTTTCCTCTCTGTAGTTATGACTATTCTGGATATGGACAGTCATCTGGGAAGGTATGTATACTTTTATTATCTTTTTATATTAGTAAGTTTATCAGTATATTAGTAGTGAATATGAGATACAGGTTTTTATTTATATGAATAAAATTCAAAGTAAATAAATATTTTTAATAATATAATTCTAGTGGTTATTCTTAAACATATAAAACTATATTTTAAATTTAGAAATACCTAATTTAATTTTTAAACTGATATAAGTTTATTTTTCAATGTTGGTAGTTTTATTTAAAAAGTATTGAAAATTAATTTAGAAATAGGCATATGTAAGTTAAAAATTAATAAAATAAAAGAAGAGGACTCTTGTATGTGAGAGATAAAGGAAAGTAGGTCGAGATGATTGCGAGATTGTTTTTTTGATTAGGTGCTGGCATTCGAAAGAAAGAATATTAAATATGTCTCATTGAGGGTGAGAGTATTACTTTCCGAGTTGTGTATCTTTATTTATAATATAACAATAATTTTTTTGAGGCAGATTTTAAGAATTTTAAAAGTGTTATACTCCTTAGTGTGTGATGGATACTAGTCAGGAAGTTGACATGAGTTAAACTAACTGGGAGTTAAGAGAAAACAACTCATAGTAACGTTTAATTAAATTAAAGTTTGGGGCTGAATTTTTCTTTTTGCTTCTAACTGGATGGAGAAAAAAGAAATGTTAAATATGCTTGACGTAACGTATGATGGAATATTAAAGTTCGTTTGGGACTACCAATTGCTACCCAAACACACCCTTATTTCATTTGAACTTCAAATAGTAACCTTTATATATTAACTATAATTTGAATTTAATAGTAATCTTTAATTTAAATAAATGCATAAATTATTGTATTCTCACCGAGGTTTGCATAACTGTTTAATGAAATCTTTATATTACTAAAATTTTACTCAGATTTTACAAGTAACTTTACAATAAATTGTATTCCATTCCCTCAAAGATGTTTATATTACATTCTATTCCCGTTTTATTTTAGAATACACAGCTGAAAGACAAATATCTGATTTCATTTTAATGTAATTAGTTTGATTTTTCCTCCTAATTTCGATGCCTGACACGATGAATAATAATTAGTCTTGAGCAATTTTTGTGATTGTAGAACTAGTTGTCGAATAAGATCAAATGTCATTAGGAGAAGTATTATTCATAATCATTCACTTCTTTTTAAGAGTTCGAATATATTGAAAATGATTAATAAAGTGTAACTCATTCATCTCTTAGGTGGACAGTATATGTAAAGGAAGAGGAGGGATAGTATTATTTTAGAATCTTAGGGAAGAGATGAGTAATTTATTTTAAATTTAAGAAAGATTTTTCTACTGAAAATTTTTAATAAAGATAGAAGGGAAAAAAGGGGGAAAGAAATTAGGGGTAGAGATTGCTTCCTGAAAGGTAGCTTGGATTAACAATTTGATATTTTTTTCTTCTGGACAGCCTAGTGAGCAGAACACTTATGCAGATATAGAAGCTGTTTATAAATGCCTGCAGGAGAAGTATGGGGCAAAAGAGGAAGATATTGTTCTGTATGGTCAATCTGTTGGTAGTGGACCAACTATAGATTTGGCTTCTCGTTTACCAAACCTTAGGGCTGTGATTCTCCACAGTCCAATCTTATCAGGCCTTCGTGTCATGTATCCTGTGAAGCGCACATACTGGTTTGACATTTACAAGGTTTTACCTTTATCAATGCTAATGGGTGAATCGTAATCAACAATGTTCAATTTTCGTCCATTTTAATATTATTGATCTGCTTTTGATGCAGAACATAGATAAAATTCCCTTGGTGAATTGTCCAGTTCTTGTGATTCACGTGAGTATTCTTCTCATTTCTTACGGTATTTATATATACCATTGTATAGAAGATGCTGCAATATTGAAGTAATTATATGACTTCTTTTCTATAGTTTCTTGTTAAATATTTCTTTGGTCAGTTTGTATTTTTCTTTCGTCTACTCTCCTCAGACCTAAATAGGAAGGAGCCTTGTGCACTAGGTCACTTCCTCCTCCTCGTTCCCCCAAACTTATATTTGTCGCTGGTGTTTATAATTTTGTTTTGGTTTCTGTTCATGTTCTTATCATTCACACTTAATAAATTCATTGGAACATATAAACTTGCTAATGTTATTTTTAGCTATTCTGATTATAAATTAGGTTTTTAATGACTGATTCTCGACCATTGTTGCTGATCACTGATTGAGCTTCCTATATGCATTTTCCAGCCACAATTACCTTGTCTGTCTCAAATATGCCAACGTATTTGAAATTCTTGCACCAATTAGTATGCTAGTATCATATGTCATTGGTCAGTATTTCAGCCAGTCTTTGTAGATATTTTGGAAATATTTATGGGTTGGAATGTTTTTCAACTGTGATGTGAGTACACATACTGCGCGCATATGGTCAGTATTTATTTTAGATATTTGGTAACATAGTTATGAGATAGATAATTTCTTACATACTCAACTATGTTTGTAAGTGAGCATATGGAATTACGAGATGCAACTAAAGTTTGTGTTTCAACTTTCAATTACGTTTACAGAGTGTCATGGTTTTTTGTATTGCCTTTTATATTTTAGGGAACAGCTGATGATGTAGTGGATTGCTCCCACGGGAAGCAACTTTGGGAAAATTGTAAACAGAAGTATGAACCCTTGTGGATTAAAGGAGGAAACCACTGTGATTTGGAACTTTACCCTCAATATATAAAGCACCTCAAGAAATTCGTTACAGTCATCGAGAAGTCACTACATCAAAAAACAGGATCTGGTCATATTCCTGATCCACAGGACAAACCAAGGAACAGCATAGATTTTCGGGAGAAATCCAGGCCGAGCATGGATCTTAGGGAGAATTTGAGGAGTGTTGATCAGAAAGAAAAGCCTGGTGCAAGCACAGTCACTGACCATAAAGAGAAGTCAAGAGCCAGCATAGATAGGAGAGATAAATCAAGAAAGAGTATTGATCGCCCTGAGAAGGCATATCATGGAGCAGATATACCTGAAAAAGCTAGAAATAGTATTGACCGGTCAGATACAAACCTTGTTCAGTGTAGTTTAGTGAGTTAAAATGAAGCATTTGATGATGTTTTTTGACTTCACTTTTCTGTTTTGTGGTTGCAGCTTTGGGGAGATGGTGAGATCTGTTGGATTGTGCAACATTGATTGTTTCAGGCCCACAGCCACTCATGCATAAAGAAGATGGTGGAGCGTATGCAGAGCTTGTATTTTTCTCATTAATTATTTGATTGGCTGCCTTTGCCAAGGTCTGTGCCCTTGCCTTGGAAAGAGGTAGCCTACCCTGGCCTTTAACTTTTTCTCTTTCCCAATATATATATGATTGGTTGGTGGGTTATCTGGGGTTAGGTAAATGTTTCATTGTGTCTGATTGATAGGAAAGTAATTTAACCAAGTAGATCATGTAGCCCAAAAATCACCTCCGAGTTCAACTTAATAATCTAACCTTTGTGGACGTGCTAACATAGATGCATTGAGTTTGATTCTATTCTTGGCTTATGGCTCTATGAACTTGTTAATTAGCTTTACTTAAGTTACATATTAGCTCACCACGATGATTTTTGCTGTCTGACCAACCGAAGGCCCGTATGTGGGATCAAAATCTTATAGCAGGGGTTTTCTACCCAGGTGTTTTAGTTTATAGCAATTGTGTTTATAAGGTTGGTTGTTTAAAGAAAATTTTGTAATCATATGTTATATCCAAAAGGCTATTTCTATCATAAGAAAAAAAGAAGCTAATCCAAACATAATACTGGAATATGTTCTTGAGCCAAAAGAAAGAAAGAATATGTTTCAATATATATTATCAGCAACTCAACAAATTAAAAATGTGAATCATCTCAATAGGTGAAACCTGCACTGGTCAAACACTATGATGTTTTATCATCTATAGAATGTTTAATATTAATGCACACGCTCAAAGATGTTGCCGCTATGGTTTGGTAAAGCACTAAGAACCCTCATTTCCATTCACTCAGTGTAATACAATTATACAAAGTCTATGATATATCCTCAGCTGCCAAGAGTCAACAAAGATGACCCGTTTTTTATATCAACTCTAGAGTCAATAAATGAACTGAGAAAACTAGCAGATGGTACTATTTACCTTTGTTCGTGTACTGATGTGGTTACTGACATACAAACTGCAACTGCAAATTCTTGTTCTGGTTTTGCCTTTGGCGATGAGGACAAAGAAGAGAGACAAGGTGAGGGGCATGGAAGTTGTGTCTATTTCAATCGGTATAAAATTGGTTTGTCCAACAAAGCTTGTACTAACCTGACTTTAATACGTTGGAGTGGCCTTTTGTATCTGTTTTATGTTTTTCATTACGATAATGGTGCAAAGTGCTTTCCCTTTTATTAATAACAAGTTTTAAATTTGGGCCTAAGCACGGACTGATATTTGTTTTCTGTTCGTGTTTTTATTAAAAGAGTTTTAAGGGTTAAGGAAAAAATAATAAATATTTTTAAGTTTATAATTAAGTTTTAAATATAATTCTGAAAATTTAAAGAATTTTATTTGAAGAAATAGAGGGAACATGTGTAAAATCACATAAGATACCACATGAATATTTATCATAATAGGTTTTGAAAAATCGGTATATGAATTTGAGAGAAATTTTATTGAAAAGTAATATGTATAGTATACAGGATGTATCAATTTCTTTCAAAATTGGTGGATATATAACGGCTTAAGACATGATGGACAACATATAGTTGGTGTAACTTAAAAATTGTGAATATAGTATAAAAAGTCAAAAAACTTAAAAATATAAAATATGTACAGAAATATAGAATATATTTTTTAAAATTACAAAGAATATGCTAAAATATGTAAGTAAACTCCCTAAATATAAATTGGTGTATGAATAAATTTATCTGATATATTATACTTGTTTAATCAGTATATTAATAAATTTATCTGATATATAGTATTATATTCGTTTAATCATTATATTGACATATTCGTTTAATATATTTCATCTCTAATTTTTTTTTCTGAAAATGAATTTATTAATGATAAAGAGAAATATAGATAGAACGGGTCACATACCTCTCTCTACCAAACTGTTTTTTACATTGGGCCTAATAACAGAAATGTGAAAATTTCAAATCATGGTGTGAGAATATAAGAGGATTTGAGAAGGGTGAAAAAGAAAATATAGGTATGAGAATATAACAACAGACCTGGGTGGGTCAATAGCCCAAATTCTAAAAGGTGTGAAAAATAAGAGTAAAGGGTGTGAATGTTAAAAAAAATGGGTTGAAGAATTTCTAAGAAAACAAAATAGGAAGTATGAAAATGAAAATGAGTGGTGTTAAAATCATGAATTAAACCTAAAAATAATGTAAAAGTGAAAGCTTCCTTTCTTTTTTTTTTTTTCTTTTAAAATGAAAGATGGTTACCATTGACCATGAAATAATTCAAGTGGATTATATAAGTGTGAAGGTTTTCATCCAAAAGAAGAACATGCTTGTGTAGATAAAGAATTTGAAGAATATAGGTAAAGATTGGCGAACATAAAGAATTTAGAAGATGTGGAATAGAAGATAACAAAAACAAGTAAGCAAAATGGAGGAGACTAATGAAGATGGGAAGAAGGAGAGTGTCACTTGAACATAGCTAGAACTTCTATTCTCATGATAAATTTAAGAAAGAATATTTATTTTTTATGAACTAATATAAAACTCCAAAGGAGGTTGATCACTCTCATAAGAGGAAACAGATATGGATCTTGACCAATAATTTTGGAGGAGTCAAAATAATAAATAATTATTGGCATTGATGCAATAAAAATTAATGAATAATTTAGTTTACTAATACAATAAGAATTAATACATAATTATACACAATTTAGTATAACTATAACTATAAAAGAAATCACACATGTGTATAAAAGATTGTTGGGTAGCTTCCTATTTATTACTATAGAGACAATATATATCATGCAGCTGCAAAGTCTTTCACAACATCTTCCTAGTCTCTAAAGTCTTCTTTCCGAGGGTATTTTATCTTTAGCTCCAAAACACAAGGGAGTGCTTGTAAAAGACTTTGATGCTTAAGTTAGTTAGAGCCTCTGAGTTCTGAACAATAACGTAAGAAACATACTTTGTAAAGTGTACCATTTTATAGTAGAGTTTATGAGCCTTACCTATTTGGGCTTTAATTTAGCAGTCTTAATTACTTGATAATTAGGGTAAGTTCTCTAAACTGTGGTTACATTTCTTTATGGGTGATTCAGCTAAGTTGACATGATTAGTTGTTCATATCGTCTTACTAGGCCATGTTTCCTAAGGGACAAGGATGGATGGTCCAAATACTTTTAAAAAACAAATTTATTCTTTGGTTCTTTATCAATATACCTAATATACATGTTGTAAAATTTCATATCACTAGTATAAAACTAATAAAATAAGAAATTTCATAATAATATTCAAAGATAGATTAACCGGATAAAAGTATAATACAGTCCTTTAAGAGTTCAGACCATAAAAAAATATTATTTATACAACAACATCAAACCTTTAAAGGTATTCTGATATTGAACGTACTAACCACTCATACATCTGCCGCAATCTCATGACTCTAACTACAAACTCCTCATCCATCAAAGGTGCCTCTAAACCCGTGTCTTCATTTGCTCCCACCAAAATAGTGATCATCACAAAAGAAGAAAACAACACAAAATCATAGAGTGCAAAGGTAAGATAGTATCCAAAAGAGTTGTCCTAAGACCATTTAAATCATAGCATTCTCGCTTAAGCTAAATTTTTGTTGTTTGGGCGAGATTGGTCTCGCTTAAACTAGATTTGTCTCGCTTAGACGAGTCTGCTCTTGCTTAAGCTAGAAATTCTCGCTTAAGCTAGAACTCGGACAGAGAGCAAAATGACATTCTGTTATTCTCGCTTAAGCTAGATTTTTCTCCCTTGGGCGAGACTGATCTCGCTTAATTTAGAATAACATATTTTCACTGATTTCAACATGCAAAACCAAAAATCCCCAAACCAAAAACAACACAACCACTCCAATTCAATACACTCATCAAGCCAACATATCAAGATGCAATCAATTACCAAGATAAACAAATTATTTAGAAATCTAAAAGAAGAACCTAACTTCCCTTACCTCAAAAGTTGACCAATGCAATCAAATACCAAGATAAACAATTTATTTTGACATCTAAAAGAAGAACCTAACTTCCCTTACCTCGAAAGTAGACCAAAATTGAAAGAACGAAACCCCAATGACGATTTTCGAGTTGTAAAATCCCAAATCAACACGAATGGAGAAACTGTTCGGATGGATTTGAAGATGATTCTTCCACGAACCAAAAAGTAACCTCTGATTCAAGAAGAGATGAAGATCAAAAGAGAAAATAGGAAGAATCAAGGTTGCGTTAGGTGGGAAAAGCACTAAGTTGAGAGAAAAGAAAAGACAAGCGCTTTAGGAAAAGAACTGAGGTTGTGGTGTTTGTTTTTATTAAGAAATGGTTTTTTACATTTTCCCCAACAACAAAAATTTTTTACCTAAAAATTTCACTCATCAGGTGGAAGATAAGGACATACTTTCCTGATTTCTCTTATAACAACCACCTAAACTTGCTTGACTTACCTTCCCAACACCCTAACTAACTGGAAACGACTCATATGTGCTATGTGATATGTTGTTGAACCGTGTAGATTGATCTGACCATTACCCCCTTAAGACAATTTCTCAACCTTTTTTCCAAAAGCTTGAACGATCCTTTATGTCTTACCATTAATTTGTATCTGCTATACTAAACTCGCCTTCCTTATGCTCTCTACCACCTCTTGTAGTTTGTACCAAAATCTACAAATAGCCTTTATTCCAAATTTTTAAACATCTAAACATCACTTTCACACCAACTTTTTCCCTTCTTGAAGCACCATTTATTGACTTGACCATACACACGACTTCAACATACTGACAAGATTTGAACACTCTTTATCACCCCTATCCATAACCACCCATATAACATCATATTCCCTTTACTGACTTTGGCCACTAGGTAACAAAGTCCATAACAATGTTAACCCATTTCCAAACTAGAACTTCCAACAATTGCAACCACCAAACTCATTCTTGCATTCCATCTTCATTTCTAATCCACTAACCTATAACCATCATTCCATCGTATCCTTAGAACCACATCTTTTCTTAACTTGAAATCACTAGTTTAATCAGTACCTAGCAATCCTATGACACATCTCAAACTAGGATTGTCCAATTTTCCTTCCCAGCCATTTTAAGCAACTCACTAGATCTAGTCAAATGACTACATTAATGAAATCTCCTTACAACTTCACTTCCTAGCTCAAAGCTTATACTTCTCCACCAACTTTTACTCGTACCTCGTCAAACCAAGGACTTGAATTATTTTTCTGTTTAAGCATCTACTTTCACTTTCTCACTTCTGAGTTGACACTAGAGCTGGCAACTTTATTAGCAACCTTAGGGCCGGCCTCGACCCCACACAAAGCTAGGCCCCATTTTGTTGGCCCATACATAAGGGGGCTTTTCCAAAGCCCCCAACCCCAAAAGCCCCTAGGTAAAAGGGTGGGACAAGGTTAGGGTCGGGTTAACCCCTTCTCCTTCCATCAGAATCTAAATGTTATCTTTCACCTACATGCTTTGGTCCGTGTCTTCTTCGTTCAAAGGTTCTTCTTCTCACTGAATTTTCTTCACCTAAATTCAAAAGTTCTTCTTCTCACTAAATTTTCTTCACCCAAATTCAAACCAAATCTCATTTTCCTTAACTGCCATCGTCTCTAGTAGAGTTCAAGAATCGCACATGGTGGTACAAGGCAACAATGATAACGAGATGATTGAGTGGTAGAATCGTCGACGAGGTTAGTTTTTGATTGGAGTTTGATATATATATATATATATATATATATATATATATATATATATATATATATTTGAATTTCTTGTTTCTTAGAAGCGATATAAACCTTTTGGGATTTTTGAGTTTTTTGCGGAATGGATTTAAATAGTTGGATGAAAGTAACACATTGAAATGATTGGGTTTTTTTAAGATTCTTTTACTACTATAACTATTCTTTTTTTTTTTGGGTGGTGTTTTGAGTTGAATCAGAACTGATGCCAATGTTAGCCATAGATAATTATAGTTCTTTCATTTGAAGAAGTAAAACTATAAGTCTATAATTAAAGATTTTACAGGTGATAGTAAAACTATAGTTAATTGTCTTATACAAAACAGATACCATTATCCTTTTGTTGATCGTCTTGTTAGATAGGAATAGCTATAAAGGCAACAAGGTCAGTTCATGTACCAAATTATTGCTTTGTATTTGTGACTCTGGGAAGCACTACAATTTACTTATTACATTCAGAGCACTACAATCCCTTTGAACTCTTTGAGGTAAACAAGTTTTTCATCTTTGATATATCTTATGAATATTATATTTTCTGGTATGGATATTACGTTTTAAGTGAATGCTTAAAAGTATATATGAAGAACTAATTAATGTTGATTCTTTGTATACTAAACTTGAACTTGATATGTCATTTCTCCTTTCTTAAAATTGGCGCAATCATCCAAAACTTCCCCTTCAACTGATAACTCATTTTACCTATTCTTTTATGGGCAACACTTGTTTTGTTTATGTTAAGAGACTTTTTGGGAGAATAATATAAAAAGGATTCCAAACATGCTAAAAGTGAAATAGGAAATGGATTTGAATTACAAAAAATGAGTGGTCCAATGATAAAGCAGATGGGATTCAGTACCTTAGAGCCAAATTTGGAGTTGTTACTGGGAATCTTTCACCTACTTTGGGCAAGGTATAATAAGATGTTGTTTTCGGGAACTTGGGTGGGTGCTTGTGGATTAAAGAAAAAGAAGAAAGGAAGAAAAATGTGGTTGAATTAATAATGATTGGTGTGTAAGTATGATCAAGTTAAGGGGGAGGAGGGAAAATGGGTCAGAGAAGTGGGAAAGATGGTGACATAAATAGTGAAAGTCATAAATGCCTTTGTTTTTTAAAAGACAAAGCTTAACAACACTAAAAAGCCATGTTGCTAGCAGTCTAATATTTATTCTCAGTTTTAATAATTCCTTATGTCCATTATCTTGCTTTAGAACTTTGTTTTAACCATTTATGTATAAAAAATCATTTACTTTAATATAACAGTGAAAGAACTTAAATGATGTGAGGATGCTCATAATCAATTTCTTTCCTTTTTGTTATCTAGATACGATGGCTTTTACGTAGTATTGGTACATATATCATGAGTTATGAAAAAGACTTTACAAAAAATATATTAGGTTGGTAATGTTTGTATTATAATTATATTATATTCTATTAATAATAAAATAATGACCTTTACATCAGATTTTAGTACATTTGATGCATATATAGCTTTTAATTATAAAATTGTCAGTAAGCTTTTTTACGTTAGATATATAAGATATATGGTTTACAAATGTTAAATTAGTAATGTAAATACTTTTTTTCACTATTGTTAAAGAATATTAATTGAAATGGATTTCTATTAATTAGATTATTATATTATTTGGTTATTTAATTATATACGCTTAGATGTTATAGGAAAAAAACAAATTTTAACCCTATTCTTCTTCCAACAAAACATAGTGAGTACTCCCCACCGATCCACAATCATCAATCTCTTCCTCCTTCATATTTTGTGTATAAATGTGTTATTAACTGGGATATTCTGTGTATAAATTGTCACATCTATATTCTTTAGCAATTTTAATCATTATAATGAAGATTGAATCATTTGTACTAAAATATTCTATGCAATTGTGTGGAATAACTTTAAGATATGGATTCCTCTAAGAGTAACCCTTTGAATTTGGATGATGATCTTGTATTTGAAACTCCTGGTCCATCTGAAAGTGCTGCCACAAATAAAAAAGAAGTATCAAATGTTTGGGACACGGAAAATCAATCAAAAGGTTCATCGTAAGTTACTTGCGAGAGCCATAATTAAACATGGTCTTCCTTTTAATTTTGTTGAGTATGAAGGAATTAAGGAGTGGATAAAATACATTAATCCTGAGGTTGACATGAAATGTAGGAACACCATTGTTTTAGATGTGGAGAAGGAATACATTGAAGAGAGGGATAAAAAGTTAAGTAGATCATGTCTCAATCCAATATCGAAGAGAGTAAGACCAAAAGATCAAGGATTATTTCAGTAAGTGTTTTATACTTAGTGTTCATTGTTTTCATTTGTTCTTGTTTTGTTTTGATAATTAATATGTCATACATTAATTGTAGGATTTTAAAATGTATCAAAATGAATCAAAATCTATAATTGGCAAGAGCGAGGTAGATGTTTACCTAGATGAACCAACAATAGATGATGAAGAAAGTGAAGATTTTGATGTGCTCAAATATTGGAAGACTAATGAGAAAAAATTTCCTATGTTGTTTATAATGGCTTGAGATGTGCTTAGTATTCCCATTACTACTATTGCTTCAGAGTCAGCTTTTAGCAAATGTGGGTGTGTACTTTCCAAATATAGAAGTTTTATTCTTCCTGATCATGTGCAAATGTTGATTTGTACTCAAAGTTTGTTATACGGATTTTTTGAAAATCCTAGTGGTAAGTTTATATATTATTGTTTTTAAAATTACTTTACATTAAATAATTAACTCTAGACTAATAATTTGATTGTCTGTCAATCAATGGCGGATCTACATGGGGGCAGGGAGGGACCCTGGCCCCCCAAATTTTTTTTTCCAGTTTATATATATATATATATATATATATATATATATATATAATATAATATAAAAATATAATTTTTTTTAAATTGTCGGCATATTAGAAATTAATAAAAATTAAATTTTTTATTTTTTATTTCTTTTATTTAAACATAACATTTAATATAAATACATAATAAAACAAAATTAAATATAATAAAAAATAAAAATATTCAGGTTTAATTTTTCTTTTGGTTCCTGTTTTTATTTAAAAATTGATACTAGGATTAGGTTAATTATACCAACAAAGTAAATTATTCATATTAAGAATCTCAATTTTAATGAAAAGATCATTGATTTGGTTTGAGAAATTTAACGAAATTTATCGTAAAAGACCGAATTACATCAGTTTTTCAAAAATCGGAACCAAATTGAGATTAAAAAAACATTAGAGGACCAATTTAACATTTTTAAAGGAAAGCATGAATCAAAAGAGTAATTAAACCAAATATTTATTGACATAATTTTTATTTTCCTTTTCATTGTCTCTTTAGTTTTTCACAAATTGTAATAATCTCTCACTCTCATATGTCTTTTTTTTTGTTTTTAAAGATAAAAAAATAGATATAAACTCATTATATTTCTCATTTATCTTCTTCCTTTCTCATCCCTTGTCTTAATTGATAATGAAAACATTGTTTTTTTTATCTCATGAGCTTTTTGTATATTCATTTTTTTTTATGAATATAGAAAAAATAATAATGTATTATGTATTAATAATAATGAATATATTTTTGTTTTAATAATTACGTGTCTTAATTTTTTATTAGATTATGATCAATTATTTTTTAGTATTGTTTACAAAAAAGGTATATTGATAAAGAATGGAAGAATAAATGAATCGTTTAAGAGTGATGAAAAGGAAATTATTGACTAAAACAAGATAGATTCTACCTCTTCACATATGTTGAAGTACTATACTAATAAGTCATTTTTTGAAGCATTATACTAATTATCGAATCTAATGATCTCAAAATTATATTACTTTGGCCCCTCCAACACTTTTTGTCAAGATCCGCCACTGCTATCAATTGTTTTTGAGATATATGAAGTTGTGCATGATATTTTTGGACATGAGAGAATCACTGATGAGTCTAAAGTTCTTGAAGATGTTGAAGATTGACAGGTTCAATTATTACTTCACATGAACATGATTTTAGCTTCTATTTGAGCCATGAGGGAATCATTAAAAGGTTGTACGTAAAATCTTAAAAAATGAAAGTTTTGGATGAAAAAGCAAAGTCTTTGAGCCATGTGTTGTCAAACAATGAAATTTTGCTGGATCCTTTTAAATAATTTTCTTTGGCCGAGCTTGCTTATATACTCAAACTGAAGTTTATCTTCTTTTGTTGTTCCAGGACAAATCAAAATTCAGAATGGGAAACATGTGTTCCAGTACTTGATTTTATAGGTTTAAACTTTAAACTTTTAATGCAATTTTAGGTTAGTCATAGTTGGAATGCATTTTGGGACTTGATTACTTCTCAAGAACTTGTGTACATCAAAGAAGTTAATTTAATACTTTATTTATGAAATGTGGTATTGCTCCTGTTGGACTTTGGGTGCAGGGTGAGTAAGTGTATTTTATTTTATTTTCTGGTAGTGGTGCCTTCATTTATTGATATAAGGTGATTCTTGATTGGGAATGCATGAATGATGGGGTTATGAATGTGTTGTATGAAGTCACATCTCTTTTTGGAATGAGTTTTATTTGATTTATGTACATTTTTTAGTGAGTGATGTTTTTATTTCTTTTACAATGACTGGTACAATTAATTGGGGTCTGGAAGTTGTGAATTTTTGTCATATATTTTTTTTTTCATGTTTGGAGAAAAGCCCATGGACTGGCCTTGGCCCACAGGATTTTTGTGGGATTTTTGGCCATGTGGGCTTTTTAATAGGGTGGTTTTTTGGTTATGTGGGCTTTTTTGGCCCCAGTCCACATGGGATAGGGCCAAGCCCTGTGAGTTGGACTAAATTGACAACTCTAGTTGACACCCCAACTTGAAATTATAGCTCAGATCACCTTTTACTTCTCATGTCCATTACCTCTTATTCAACTCTACATTTTTACCTCTACATGATCACTAGTTACCTTTAACTAATCCTCATAAGAATGACATTTTTGTTATTTTTAGAGAACTCCTCACCACATCAACCACCAGATCATGACTACGATAACTCTTCTCATACACGTCCTAGATTGATAAACATCACTTACCACCATTCCACTGTGCTACTCTTATCCATACACATACTCACTTCTTTGTTTACTCAAAAGGATGCTCCTTTCATGTCTACTTGACAAGGAAACAACCACCTTTGAGAAACCTCCCTCAAAACTTCTATAAAACCCGCGAAACCTTTGAAACTCCCATTTTTCATTGATAGCCTTAACATTTTATTTCCCCCATATTGTCTACACTCTTTAGAATCATAGGTCTGAAAAGTTGTAACATCCCTAAGGAATATTACTTTCAAGTAAATACAAATGAATAAATAAAATAAAATAAAACACAATAATATTAATAAAACCTCATTTATAATCACATATTCCCACAACGCAGGAAAATTAAAACAAAACTTTAACTGTATCATAGTTCAAGTGTATGCAATTTCTTTATTACAAAATCTACCATAGTTCCACATAATTAAAAATTTCATCAAAATTCTTTAAAGGAAAATCTTTTCAAAAGCCCTAGGTCGCCCCTGCGCTCTGCCTCTAAGCATCTCCTAGCTCACCCGTCAAAACATCTGCTCCCGAATAACAAGTTAACCGATCATCGCCATACACATACAGATAGGGTGAGCTATGCACACACACACACACACACACACACATATATATATATATATATATATACATGAAATAAATATGTCCTCCATCCCAAAGAAAATAACATCAATAAGGTATTTCATTATTTTCAAATTACCCATCCTTGATCTCATAGTCCTTCAAGAGTCATATGCATGAACTAGGTCTTGGGACTTTACCGTGCTCCCACGAAACTAACCCTTTCGTGGTCCAACCCTACGAGCCTATCTCGCTTATAGTCCAGCCCCCACACACTCCTCGTCTGTAGTAAAACATCCAAGCCTTCTTAGTTTGGACCCTGGCACGCACGCAATCACCATACTATGGACTCCTCGCCCAATAGCAGCCGACGGGAACCTAACAGTTCCTTGCCCATCGTGCGTCCGACACATGTAATCACCATACTAAGGACTCCTTGCCACTTAGCAGCCGACGAGAACTACACAGTTCCATGCCCATCATGCGTCCAACCATTAAGCACATCCCAGACCGATATTAGACTTAGTCCTTCAAGCCCAAACAACACAAACACAAGCATATAATTCCTATACTTTAGAAACTCACAATCAAACAGTCCTACATCACATACAAACATGAACTCAGTGTATTCTTGCTTAAGCTAGAGCTCTTCGCCCAGGCTAGCCCGTCAGCCTCGCCTAAGCCACCCCACCTCGCCTGAGCGAGCGTTCAACAATGACTTCACCACCACATCTCGCTTAGGCGAGCTCTTCTCGCCTGAGCGAGTCACACTTGTGCCCAAAAACACACAGCATTCACCTGAACAAGAATTAAACTTAGAATTTGCGTCAAACCACTTCGTGAACTCGCTTAGGCGAGCCACTCTCGCCTCGGCGAGAGTATCCATCGCTCAGAACTCAAAACCTCTTGCCTGGACAAGAAGTCGCGCTCAAAATGGTACAGGCTTCCTCGCGAACTTGCTTAGGCGAGCCACTCTCGCCTAAGCGAGAGTCTTCGTCGCTCAACACTGACACTGGTCGCCTGAGCGAGTAGCGCGAACTAAAACCAGAAACGAGGTTCTGCAACTCTCGCTTAGGCGAGATAGACTCGCTTGGGCGAAACTTGCAGAATTGGTCTTTGTTCACGCACACAATTCACCAAAACCAATACCAAACCACATTCCAATTCATGCAAAACAATGGAGAATCATGCAGTCAACATGTACACATAATTCAAACCCAAAATAATCCCAACCATTCCAGTTTAAAGCATTATTCACACTTATAGTACCCAAACCCTCAATATTTCCATACAATTGCAAAACAAATTTGATCCAATGGCAACAGAATAATCAATTACAACTCCCATCAGATTAAGCACAAAAATTTGGGTACCCACACAACCCTATCATGCAAAACAATAACATTAACCCAAAATTTCGAGTTCAGCTCCCCTAACCTGGAGTTCTTAGTCAAAAATTGAGAAGAAAGAATGCTGCTCCTCAAGCCTTCTCCCAATTCCCTCTTGTGCACCCAAAATTTACCACACACAATCTAATTTTCGTTCTTCTCTCAGAGCAAATAACCAGTGCCAAAACCCTTCTTTTCCCTTATATGTGTCTTAATTAATGGTTTAAAAACTAAATTTCAGTTTTATTCTATTTTTCCAACCCCCCTTGGCTACTCCTCTGCTAGGTTTACTTTTGTGCTTTCGCATTCCAAGCCAAAGCTAATTCTACCAAAAAATTAAGATATAATTTGTGCTCATCCAAGTTTGAACCCGTGACCTTGCTAGTGATAATTCAATCCACCACCATCCAACCAACTCATATTTTGTGATAATTATTATAATTATATAATTATAACACCACTCCCTAGTCACAATATAGTACCAAAATAATACTAAATCGAATAACACCCAAAAGGCATACATAAGACTCGAACCCAAGTCCTCTCACACAATCAAGTACTCTCAACCATTTGAGCTAGTACTTTTTCACATCACCCCATTAACATTTAATTCCATAAAGACTACCACTACCCGCATTAATTAATTAATTTTCACGGGTCTTACAAAAGTCACCACTCCCTTATCCAACACTTACCCTTGAATGGTTTAACATACCATTATCTCTCTTTTAAGATCCACCAAACTTGCAATTATTCCAGTGATTCCACTAAGTCTACACCGCTACATCTCTAACAACTCCTCCACCTATTTCTTTAAGATAACACTCTCAGCAGGAACCATCCCATTAGGAACTATTGGCATTAGTTATGCTTCAGACATTGATACAATAATGAACCCCACCTCTCCTAGGTGGAAATTCTAATACCTGCTTTGGAAACACGTCTAGAAACTCTTCCATAACTGAGATCCTTTGCATCTATTCTTCACTTGCCTTTGTCAAAAATCCCTAGTTCACATGTCACTCTAACCCTACCTTTCAGCTTGTTCCTTACTTGATACACAACCACTATCTTATCTCCTTAAATCAAAAAACACCATTTCGTTCGGTATCACATCCCATAGGAATGAGATTTGAAAAACAACCAATTATCCTTGATATGATATCCCAACCTTACAAAGTAAACAATTCAAATCGACTTTGAATTTGAATCCTTTGATCACCACAAGACATACCACACACCTAAGCAGACTTCACTTGGCTACAACTGCAGAGAAACCACCATCTCAACTTCAACTCCCTCTTGCATACAACCATGACTCACCCACCATACTGGTGACACCAAGGCGTATATGACCCCAAATGGAACCAAAATCCTTAGTTCAAGCACCACCTTTATAAACAATATCTTTGAATTAGACCCTTCATTCTAACCATATTAGCACCAGCTATGACGAACATCCTTTTTGGCTACTCAATACTTTTCTTTCCCTTTCCTCCTTCACTGTGCTCTGACATCACTTGTTGTTCTTCCCTACAAGAATAATCTTTAAAGATGTGTCTCTCCTTTTGGTACGCGGAAACCTTCCATCTCATATCCAAGGTCAAACCTTTCTTTCATGTGAGCCACCTTACTTAGAGCATCCTTTCTACTCTTGACTTAAATTGTTGTTATTGCTGAGAAGATTGAACAACCTCCTACTATTGTTGATTTGGTATAAAACCTTAATATAAAACCTTAATATACTTATTTTTCATCACATGATTGCTTTTTCCCTTTTACTCATAAACATTACCTTGCTTGACTAATCTTCCAAGTTCTGCCTTAACATAACCTCCCACTTGAGATTTGCCTTCCTTATACCCTTCATTGCTCTAACCTTTTTAGCTTTAACCTCGAACCTTCCACAACCTTCCACTTTAAACATCAACATTGCCAGAATGTAGAATCAAGTTGATTTATCAAACCTTGTTATCCAAGTGTTCACCGATATCTTCCATGATTCTAACCTCTGAATTCAACTCCTCTTGCAAACTTGTGGTATTTGTCCCAAGAACTCGTTCTTGAAGATCCCTCAATCCAAAGCGTTGCTTCTAAACTCCAACTTAGTTTCCTCGTTCATCGATATACAACATTCTACATGTTCACATCTTTAAGGAAATGAATTGTCTTAAAGGCATTTCCACACCCTTGCAAAGCTAAATAGGTCAAGTTTGACCTTGAATTTGTATTCCCCTACCACTACAGACATCAAAAGGTATAAAAGACAAAATTCAAACTATAACTCTATTCTCCTTTCGCCAAACCTTTAGAATTAAGAAAGGAAAACTACATCTTCTATAATCATGAGTGTGCACCCTCATTATTCTACAAAGACATTTTCTATTCTTAATACTTCCAGTTTCACAAACAAACTCCACTAAACTTGAACTCTTAAACAAACTAGACATGACAAACCCACAACTCTCAAGTCATCCTAGGGATGAAGCAGGCTCTGATACCATTAATTGAAACATCCCATTTTACTAATATAAAACTAATAAATAAGACATTTCACAACAATATTCAAAGACAGATTAACTGAATATAAGTATAATTATACAGTCCTTTAAGAGTTCAGACTATAAAAATATACTATTTATACAACAACACCAAACCTTTAAAGGTATTCCTATACTAAACGTACTAATCTCATGACTCTAACTACAAACTCCTCATCCATTAGAAGTGCCTCTAAACCTGCGTCTTCATTTGTTCTCACCAAAATGATGATCATCGCAAAAGAAAACAATACAAAATCACAGAGTGCAAGGGTAAGCTAGTATGCAAAATAGTTGTCCTAAGACCATTTAAATCATATCAATTATAATTCATACATGGGTAACTAGAATTAATTTACATCACTGCACATAAATAGTTAACACTAAACTCGATTATCCGAATACATGCATTTAGAATTGGATTACTAGAGACTTGCACTTGTGATGGCCTCTACTGCTTTGTAGAGCCATTGCCAATGGGTTTCACCCTACCACACACAAGGTTAGTCTATAATCATCTAAGGCCATTATCCTGCCTTAGACTAGGACTTCCTACTACTCTCACCACATAAACCATTTACTCTATTTGAGTGTGAATGATCATTAGAGTTTCATGATATCACATTACTCAAATCTATAGTCCGATGCATACACTAAATTAACACCACCATAAAATCTCTCCATGAGACCCATGGAATTACATCAAACATATGCAATACTTTCCCAATCATATACATCCTTAATCATATTTTCATATTCACATATCAATAATTCCATCTCAAGTTGCAAACATCAAAACAATCACATATTTTACAAAAACATACCAAGTCAATTATCAAAATACCAACATCATCCATACATAGCTTCATACATCATATTTTAAAAATTTACTTAGTTAATCACAGGTTAAAAATAAGGATTTAAAATTCTGCAGCATTCTCGCTTAAGATAGATTTTTCTCGCTTGGGCGAAACTGTTCTTCCTTAAGATAGAAATTCTCGTTTAAGCTAGAACTCGAACAGAGAGAAAAGTGACATTCTGCTATTCTCGCTTAAGCTAGATTTTTCTCATTTGGGCGAGATTGATCTTGCTTAAACTATAAATTCTCGCTTAAGCTAGAATAACATATTTTCACTTATTTCAGCATGCAAAACAAAAAATCCCTAAACCAAAAACAACACAACCTCTCCAATTCAGTACACTCATCAAGCCAACACATTAAGATACAATCAAATACCAGGATAAAATATTTATTTCAAAATCTAAAAGAAGAACCTAGCTATAAAACCCCAAATCAACACGGATGGGAAAATTGTTCGGATGGATTTGCAGAGGACTCTGCCACGAACAAAAAACTAACCTCTATTCAAGAAGAGACGAAGATCAGAAGAGAAAAGAGGAAGAATCAAGGTCGCATTAGGTGGGAAAAGCACTAAGTTGAGAGAAAAGAAGAGACAAACGTTTTAAGAAAATAATTGAGGTTGTGGTGTTTGTTTTTAGAAAGAAATGTGTTTTTACACATGTTCTAAAAAATGGAGATTAAAAAATAATTTATCATAATCTAATAAAAAATTGAGTTACTAAAAGAAAAATATATGATAAAGCCACAATTAAAAATCAATTACAAAAAAAATACATAATACATTACTTTTTCTTCTATATTCATAAACAATAATATACAAAAAATAAATAAAAAAAATAATACTAACTATCAAACAAATATTTAGTTTTAAGTAAGATGAAAACGAGCTATTTTTTTTTCAATAATAAAAAAAAACAAGTAAAAAATAAGAATAAAATTAATGAATGTGTCTAATTTTCTTTTTATAAACAAAAAGAAAAAGAAAACAAATAAGACTGAGACACAATGTGTGGAAAACCATAAAAGACAATAAAACATAAAAAAGTTTAATAATTATTTTTATTTTTTATTATTTATTAATATTAAATATTATGCATTATACAAGAAATAAAAATATACATTTATTTTTTATCAATTTTAATACATATTATATATAATTTAATTATTTTTTTAAAAAAGTGAACATTTTATCTAATGTGTTTACAATGGAGTGGGCTGTTTTTATATATAACCACCCAGTGTTACGTCTGGTTGACACTTTAATCTAAAAATGAATTCAAATACAAATAAAAGTTGTTATTTATACCAATTTTATAAATAAAAGAAAATAAAAAAAATTTAATTTAATTCTAAAAATTACAATCAAATTAATTTATATTTTACAAACAAACATTTTTATTTATTTAAATCTAATAAAGATCGTACTTATCCCACTAAATTATCAATCTAATATTAAATACTTACAAATATGAATGTTGTCTACTTCTTATCAAAGAAAACTAAATTAATTTCTTTTGAATTTTTCGCCAAGTAAAATATATATTGCCTTGTAACTTTATTTTATTTTATGGAATTAAAAAAACATTGAATGATGGTCACATTGTTTGCAAGAATGATTCAAAATTGCCATCACGAGGAAGATATGGTCCTTTATAGCATTGGTCACATTACTCTTTTACCATAGGTTATACTATGCTAGTCACTCACATTAGGTCTTTAGAATATATATATTATTTTTAAAATATTATAATTTTATTTCAATAATATATGAATAAAGATAATTTCAAAGACTTATTGATTTATTTAATCAATTTATGTTTAACCTGATTTTAGTTTTTTTTTTTCCAATAAGTTGTTATAAAATTGTGATATAAAAATTATAAAAATCACAAAATCAATATTGGTTTTATTTAAAAGGTTTAATTCATTAATTTAATTAGGTATACATTTTATTATAAAAAAAATGTTTTCCATTATAGTTATATTTTTATAAATTAAAAATTGTTAAGATATAGATAAAATAAATAAATTTTGAAGATAATGCATGACATAATTTTTTTCTACAGTAAATATATACTTCTATCATTAACAAAATTAAGTGAAAAAAAGAACAGATTTGGTAGTGATAATAAGTCATGCAACTTTTATTTTTAATAAAAGATAATAATTTTTTATTTTCAATCAAAGAACCCTAGCACCAGTGTGGTGAGCAGAGAAAAAGGCACAGAAGAAGGATTTGCAGAGCAAAATCAAAATCTCAACAATGGGTGAGAGTAAGAAACGAAAGAGACGCGGAGGCAAAAAGGGTAAGGAGGAGCAACCGGCTATTCCTTCCCCTTCTGCGAAGCGCACAAAGTTGAAGGAACCCTCCACTTTTCTGGAAAAGGTACTGAATAACCAAAAACACAACATTGTATTTGTAAATTTATGTTTTTTTTTTCTGGGTTTGATGAGAAAGTTTTGTTTTGTCCCAGATGCGAGCGAGGTTGTCTGGTGGGCATTTCAGGATGATTAACGAGAAGCTCTACACTTGCACGTATGTTATGTCATGTTATCTGCTCGCATGTTTTATTTTGTTCTCTGATTTCTGCATTTCAAATTTAGATTCTTTGTTATATGTGGTTTGTTATGTTGTGTCATGTCTTTTCAGTGGGAAGGAGGCTCTAGATTATTTCAAGGAAGAACCATCGCTATTTGACATGGTAAGGGTTTGTTTTAATTTACATTCTTTAGATAAAAAAAAAAAAAAAACTCATGATTTCTTGTGTAATTGAACCAACTTTGGTTGCTGTCTTTACTTATCACCTTGTTGAATCTAAGGCTAGGCCCTAGCCTTCAAAAGGGATAGCTTGTTTGATCAATGGAACAACACTATACTGAAAGGTTGTGACAATTTTAGACTCTAGAAATTTAATGACCTCTATTTTTTGTTTAAAGTACACAAATGTATGTTGTGAACTCACTTTCCTTGAGGTTTATTCAAACTTTGACCGATTACATTACATTGGCCTTGCACAGTCCTTGTAGTTCTTGAAATAAGTAGTGATTTCTGTTAGTGGGAGCAGTATGCTGTGTTTATTATTATATAAATTAAAAAGAGGTGTGTGTAGAGTCAAAGAAGGGAGGGGTTTTGGTTGAATTTGAAATTCACAGAGAAATTAATTTTTTGAGTCATGTTTTTGCTAGACTAGTGATTGGAGTCCATAACCTCTTTTTTTTTAGTCTTATCCTTGAAACTTGTTTCAATTTTTCTGGCATGGATTTAATGGTTTCTTAGTCCATTCTTATTGTCTGTCTCAATTTATCTTTCATTTATCTGGCTAGTATCATGCAGGATACAAATCGCAGATGTCAAATTGGCCTGAACAGCCGGTTAATGTAATTATCAAGTGGCTGAAAAAACAGAGCCCTTCTTTTGTTATTGCTGATTTTGGTTGTGGTGAGAGGTTACTCTGATCTTATAGCAAATTTTAACTTTTACCTGATACCTAAGTTCTTTTAGTCATTTTTAGTGACTTCATGTTTCTATTCCAGGGGAAGCACTCATTGCTAAAAGTGTTAAGAATAAAGTCTTCTCTCTGGATCTTGTCTCCAACGATCCAAATGTAATTGCTTGTGACATGGCAAATGTATGTTTTCCTTCTTGTAAGCCTGTACACATTGGAAGTTACTTTTATAGCATTAGACAGTAGTAGTTTTATCTGTCATATATCCTTGTCATCATAGTTATGTCAAAAGTCAGTTTGTGACCTTCATAGCAATGATCAATTTTTGGCATTCATTTCATTTATTTGGAGAATAAACATGATGTGATCATTGATATTTTTATAATATAATATGATATGCTATTATTATTGGTAAAATTGCAAAGAAAATGCAACTGGTCAGGCTTCTTGCATTTTTTGTTAGTTTCAAAATAAATGAAATAGAGTCCTTAAGTGAGAACGGTCTCAAAGCACTTATTTGAAGTTTATAAACCAGATTACTTATAAGTGCTTTTGTGAAATATTGGCAGACTCCCATTGCCTCCGCATCTGTTAACGTTGCTGTGTTCTGTCTTTCATTGATGGGAACCAACTACCAAAGTTACATTGAAGAATCAAATAGGGTGCTAAAGCCAGGGTTTGTTTCCTTTTGTATGATCTTAACTTCTCTTGGTGCACATTGCATCCCTACTGAGAATCTGATTTGTATAGTTTTCTTTTAACAGTGGCTGGCTTTTGATAGCAGAAGTTAAGAGTAGGTTTGATCCAAATACTGGAGGAGCAGACCCTGAAAAGTTTTCAAATGCTATTTCTGAGCTAGGTTTCAACTCTGCAAAGAAGGTGTGGATATGTTCATTTTGTTACTGCAATTAACTTGGGTTTAGGGTCTAAAATTTAGGGTTTATTGCAATGAACTTGGATTTGAGTTTTGCTAACTTGTTTACACCCTTGCAGGACTTCTCAAATAAAATGTTTATTTTGTTTTACTTTACCAAAAAGGTATGCAGCAAATTGCAGTGAACATGTTTTCATCTTTTTTGCTCTTTTGTTCTTTATATCTGCAGCATATAATCCTCACTGCTGATTCAGCCTACCGTTATGTGTGTAGGAAAAACAAACTTCTAAGAGGAAGGAGATAGAATGGCCAATACTTAAACCTTGTTTGTACAAGCGTCGATGATGTTATAACATTTATTTTTTCCTTTTCTATGATGTACTCAAATGTTATCTGTATGAGTTATAAATCGTTCATCTTTTTTAATGTTAGCATATGTACCATTTTTTATAGTTTTAAACGTAATAAACAATTATTATTACAATTCTCTAACTTTTATTTTTATGAATAAATGTATAAATTAGTTATTTGTTAAACATAAATATAGTTTGCAAATATATTTTTATGTTTAGAACACATAATATATTACACTTTTTCCCATAATTTCTACATTTTGCATTTTTCATGCATGTTGCACCTCCACTACCCGATTCTGTTATTACATCTGCGTATCAGTAGGAAAATAAATATTATGTAAATGAAAACAACTTCCAATAAAGAAAAACAATTTTTAGTATGAAAAAGCTTAACCATATATGCATAACACAAAACAACTTACTTGATATCAGGTTAAAAATGACACGTAGTCAAGTAATTTAATTTAGCTTAAATAAAAAATTATTTGTAATTAACCTATAAAATGTAATTTGATAATAATGATCAAATCTTTAAATTCATAACAATGTTTATCATAATATTTTTAACATTGATATTAATAATGCACATTTAATACATGAATCGAATTTAGCTTAATAATAATCTACAAATAATTTTAATTAATAACAGCTGCAATGTCAATTTTTTTATTTAAATACCAGTATGAGACCCGTGCACGGGTATTTTTTTTTATAATTTAGATTAAGAAAAATAATATTTTTATTGTTATATTTGAGTAAATTATTTATTATATTATTATATTTTATAATTATAATTATATATGATATTTAAAAAATAAAATAAAAATTAATTAATTAATTACTATTATTTTTTATAATGAATTAATTAAGAGTATACAAAAGCAAATCTATATACAGTGAGGTTAAAAGAGAAATAATATTGGAAGGTATTGACTTATGGGATAAAAAAGAAGTTAAACTTAAATTATTTTAAATAAAAAGTAACATACAAATATGAATAAAATGCAAATATATTGTAAAATGTAATTTTATTAAAAATTTAACATGACTCTGAGTTAATTGTTTGATGTGTACACACATGATTTATGATTAGAGTTAGTAGTTATATATTATATTAAAATAAAATGCATATGTACATATCATTGTTAAAATAAAATGTAGGTATATTATGAACTTTGGTCCCGTGCAAAAGTATTGTCCACATATGAATAATTACCTTAAGAGTGTGTTTGGACAGAGTATTTTAATAAAACAATTCATTTTTTTGAAGAATTTAGATTTCTTTGTAATGAAATACTTTGTTTGGATAGAGAAATTAAAAAGCATTTCAAATGCAAGCAATTTTTTTGAAGGATTTCAATTAGCTAAATTAGTAGAAATTCAAATACCCTCAAAATAGGTTGAATTTGAAATTCTTCTCACTCAACCTCACATTCTAGACAATCTGGACGGGCACGACGACTAGGACGTACCCGACGATCCGAACGGGACCGACAACCCGAACGGTCCCGACGACCCGGACGAGCCCGACCACCCGCATGGGCCCGACGACCCGGAGATGCCAAGACGAACCAGACGGGCCTGATGACCCAAATAGTTCTGACGACCCAAACAAGCCCGACGATCCAGACGGGCCCGATGACCCGGACGGGCCTGACCTAGACGGGCCAAACAACCCAGACGAGCCCGATGACCTGGACGGACCCGACGACCCAAACGAGCCTGACGACCCAAACTAGCCCTTCCAAATCATTGGGCCCGACAACCGGGACGAGCCCGACGACTCGGACATGCCCGACGACCTGGAAGTGCGGGACAATGCGGACTGGCCCGACCACCCGAACGAACCTGATAACCCGGACGGGCCCGATGACCCGAACGGTCCCGACGATCCAAACGAGCCCAACGACTCGTACGGGCCCGACTATCCAGACGGTACCGATGACTCGGATGGACCTGACGGTTTAAATGGGCCCGTACTAGTTGTCGGGCCCGTTCGAGTCTCGGGCCTGTCTAGGTTGTCGAGCTTGTTCGAGTCGTCGGACGTGTCCAAGTCATTGGGCCCATCCGAGTTGTCAGGCCCGTTTGGGTCCTCGAGCTCATCCTAGTCGTCGGACCCGTCCAGGTCTTTGGGCCCGTCTGGGTGTACAGGCCTGTCTGGGTCGTTGAACCCGTCTGGGTCGTTGAACCCGTCTGGGTATTCGGCCCTGTCCAGATTGTCGGGCTCGTCCAACTCGTCGGACCCGTCCATGTCTTCCGGCCCATCTAAGTCGTCGGGTCCGTCTTGATCATCGGGCCCGTTTAGGTCGTTGGACCCGTCTGGAGCATTGGGCCAATGACCTAGACGGGTTGGACCGGGCCATGTTGACGAACTTGATGGCACAATCGTGCAGTATGGGCCGTCAGGCCTCTAAATCGTCAGGCCACCCAGCCTGTTTGGGCTTCCCAGTCGATCCAGCTCAGGTGGGTCGTCGGGTCTAACCAATCCGGTTGCGTAGTTGGGTCTGCCCGACCCATCTGGGTTGTCGAGCATGTTTCCAAATTTATCATGAACTCAAAACATAATTAAGCGTAAAATAAATACTGTTAAAATTAAATTTTATTTCACAATAAATTCAATTTTTTTTTCAAACAAGAAATTGAAATGTCAGGTATTTTAATTTCCTTATCCAAACAAGTTATTTAAAAAATGAATGAAATTTAATTACAAGCAATTCAAATACAAAACATTTCAATTTCTAAGCATTGTTGAAATGCTCCATCCAAACACAAGGTAAAGAAAAATGAAAAAATACAAACATATTGTGAGATGATATGGTTCCTATGAAGGTATTATAATAATTAATTTTGTTTTCGATATTGAATAAATAATAATAGATAAAATAAAAATATAAAAAAATAAAAAATATATTAATACTAATGGTAATAAAAAATAATTAAATAATTATGCTAGTATATTGTAATATAGATTAAACTATTTTTATATGTAGATTAATATAATAATATGCATGATTATAAATTTAAAAAAAATGTTTCACGTAATGTTGGGATAAATGAATAATCGAATATTTATTGCAATTAGAAATTAAATGTTTTTGAGATGTAAAAGTTATCCTATTGAGTATAATAATTGGCGTGATTATTATAATAAAAAATATAATTATTTTAACCAATAAAAACTATAAAATAAAAAAAAAAATATTTTAATAAATAAAATTAGTGGTTACCGATGTTTTTTTTAAGGATAAATTTGAGGATGAAACAACTTATCTTTAATAGATAAAATTGTAAAGATGTTCTCCATAT
>Ga0209589_1002577_pt1 | contig 31517 bp, 27 predicted proteins | sample CowpeawhiteBW_FD_187525 | JGI IMG/M metagenome (GOLD analysis project Ga0209589, IMG submission 187525) | Root nodule microbial communities of legume samples collected from California USA - Cow pea white BW (SPAdes) (version 2) | ecosystem: Host-associated > Plants > Roots > Nodule | place: USA...
TATATAATAAATATATATATATATATATATATATATATATATAATTGGACATATGATTTTTATATCTATTCAAACATTAAAATATTTAGTTTGTACTTAACAAACATTTGTATGTACTTAACAAATAGCACAGCAATGCACAATTTTAAATTTAATAGTACTTGTATGTTTGTATATTAAATATGTGCTTATTTGGTAAGATATTAATGTAAATTCATACCTATATTCTAACTTTTCTAAACAAAATAATATTTTAAATACTTTTATATGCTAAAAATAGATAATTAAGTATTTTTTTTCAAGAATAATATGCATTATCAAAACACTGATAATGTTAAAAATAAAGTGACTTTAGTCAAATTTTTGTTTGAGTCATCCAATTTTTATCCACTTTAAAGAAATAAATAAAAATATTTGTGCATAATCTGAGTTATTTATCTAGGGCAAGACATTGAATGAGTGTCCTTATCACGGGACACGACACATGATTCATGACACATGGTCTTATAAGTTACATGGGTCCATGCAATTCCGGATATTCTCATTTCTTAGTGGTCTTTCTTTTCTTTCTTGTCTCACCCGTTTCAATTCTTAGTGCATTTTTTTCATCCTATTTCAACATTCATTTTGCAATCACGTGATCCTCTTTGTTATATTACTTTCAAACACTTCAATTTTAAATTCATGTTTCCCAATAAGTAATTTATAGATCAAACTTGAAGCATAATAATTACTCCTGGTCTAGTTATTCTCAAATTCATTTAACCATATGTCATTATTTTATTATACACACTACTCCATTGATAAAGTTTTGGACTAAATACAACGAACTCCTTTAATTGGTTGTTTTGAAGTTCAAACACCTAACACCTTTATTTATGCATGTGCCAAGAACTCATTAGGTGTTTGGTAAGTTAATCAAATCACATTATTAACATTATGATGAGTTTATGATGAGTTTAAATTGAGGTTTTTTGCATGACATATTTGAAGAATAAATGTTGTATTGTCTAAATAAAGGTTTGATTTTTACCACACATTTTGATAGCAATGTTGTTTCTTATATTCAGAAGTCCTTATTCATTGTTCTGTACACAAATTAAAGAATAAAATATAATTCATTATGGTTCTTATACATTTAGTAAGCTTTCTAAATATTAATGTAAATATTTTTAGCCTAAAATTTCTTATGATCCTCACGATTTTGAATTGAAACAATTTTGTAAAAATGCAAATATTTCTTTTTAAAAATTTTTATTTCTGAAAATGTTATTTAAAAATAACCAAATTTGATAGAACAAATTTTCAACTTTAGATTTCTGAAAAAGAAAAAAAAAATGAAATTTCCTTGTACTAAACTCTTCTTTAAGCCAATGTTATTATAGTTAGAAGCTTTTCTCATTAGGATTGTAGATGAAAGAAAATGATAGATTTACATAAAATGGATAAAATTTAATTTAATTTACAAGATTCTCTAAAATTATACTATGGATTTCTTGGTATAATGAGAGTTTATGTGTATGTTTTATCTACATGGCCACTAATAAATATGTCAAACAAAAATATACACAATAAAATTATACAGATTAATAAAATTGATTCATTTCTCTAATTTTTTTTATAGACGTAATAATTTTAATGATATCTTTTGATAATTTTATAATTTATATTTTATTAGTGAAAAAAAAAGCGAAACACTTCTGTAAACTAACATGTTTCCACTGATATAAATAAGGACAATGATACTTTAACCTACTTTTTTTGACTCACTTTTAACCCACCACTTCAATCACCATTAGATCATACATCACATCACCAAAAAGAATAAAAAAAGATGATCTAATGATGATTGAAGTGGTGGATTAAAAGTGGATCAAAAAAAGTGGGTTAAAATATCATTTTCCTATAAATAATAATGATACACTCTCATTGACCTTGTACTATTTAAAGCAAAATAATTCTCCTTTTTTCCATATAGACTATCCCAGGGCTCAACTTGGTGAAGTCAAAATCAGAAGATCAATCCTTTTCTTTGGTACACAAAAAATAGTAAAACATATCATAGAAATTATTATTTCTGTATCTATCGCTTTCTCACATTTATTTCCTTACATGAATAGAAGTCCGTATACATGACATGTACCTTGTGATTCTTAAACACACTTACCGTGAAAGAATCATCACGTTCTATAGACGATAAATTACGTGGCACATTTAATCTCTGTCATCCACTCATCTTTGACTGAATCCGGGATTTGGTTCAGAAATTGGACTATAATCTGATATATCACTGATTACTAGAAATCTCATTGATCCTTCCAATTTTACTCAGGAGATATTTTTTTTATACGTAACCATTTTATTTTATATTCTTTCAATGAAGGAGATTATTATAAAATAATTTATTCCAATTTGAAAATAATAACATACCCTAATTGGCAATAATTTAAATTTTAAGAAATCAACTTTACTTTCGTAAGTTGGATAGGAGAAAAGAAATTAATAAATAAGGAGAATGAAGTGAGTAAATTGTGAGATTCACATAAATTAAATATAATAAATATAAAATTGAAGTCTACTTCTTACTTTAATATTAGATTTATGGATAATTTATAATCTCTTGCTTTTAAAAGTTCTTACTTTAATATTAGATTTATGGATAATTTATAATCTCTTGCTTTTAAAAGATGAAGTATATTTTTAATGTCTAAACTTTAACACAAAATTAAAATTTGTTTTTGTTTAAAATTTTAATATATTTTGTTTCTCAAATTTTAAAATTAAATAAATATAATTTTTTTAATTCAATTACATAACATGTTAAATACATTTCATTTCATGTAAGCATTTAATTTCTTTATCTCACGTTTTTCCTTTAATATCTATATTGAAGTACTATATTGTTCATTCGTTCATTCCTAAAATTTATGAATCAAAATCTATCAAATTTTAAACATAAATAAATTCCAATTTTGTGTCAAATTAAAATCATAATTCACCCTTTTTAAACCTATCCTACCACATGCTGTAAGATTGACTTAAAAAGTCAAATTTTTAAGATGAATCTTGTAATATAGAATGAAGCTAGGTTTTTATTTTGAAATTCTTTCGTGTGTTTTTCATTTTAAAACAGTCCTTTGCGTGTGTGTTTTCGGTTTGAAAAATTGGGCATGATGAAAAATGTTAAGAAAATAGAAGTAAACAAGTGACGAGAAGCTTTGTTCTTGAATTTCATGCATTTGGGAGGTTCTTAGAGCAGTTTATGATGGACAATTACAAGCGTTGATGAATGTAGATGATAGAGTAGCATCATTTTATACAAAGGAAAGAAGGAAAGAAGCATGGAGAAAAACAACACAAGTAAAAGATGGAAATTAGTTCAAATGAGAAAACAGACAATAAGATCAAAAGAAATCAATATCTAAATAGTTACCAGAAGGCTTCACTCCAGGAACCTTTTCAGCTGCTGCAAGTGCTTTCATGGCCTGTCTGGGAACCTCTGGGGGATTTGCACATCGGATCAGTGCCCAGTTAACATTATGAAAAAATGGATGTTGTTTTATCTCTGTGGCTCCACGTCTGTAAGCAAGCCGATTCTGAGGTTCTTTCACAAGTAAACCTCTGATCAAGTCCCTGGCAGCAAAGCTCACAGAGGGAGAATCTGGAAATTTCAAGGGCTGGCCAACAACATTGAACAGCGTTGCACGGTTCGCAGACCCTTTGAACGGCGTTCTTCCGAACAACAGCTCGTACAAGAATATCCCAAATGTCCACCAGTCCACAGCACTGCCATGTCCTTCACCTTTGATGATTTCAGGTGCCAGGTACTCGTGTGTTCCCACAAAGGACATTGATCTAGCATTGGTGGGTTCGGCAATGAGCTCCGGAAGAGGGGTCACCTGATTCTGCACATCATTCTTTGGCTTCAACTTTTTTTCTTTCTTGGATTTGCCTGAGAGAAATCGTGGTGTGAAACATGATGGTTGAATGCAGTCTGGCTGAATTACACAACTTGGCTCAATGCACGCAGGCTGAATGCAGTATCCTGAGCTTTTTGTTTCCAATGTAGAGTTTGATGACTTCACCAGAGTTGGACTTACGGCACACCTTAGAGACAGATCAAAATCTGAAAGCATTATATGTCCATCTTCTCTCACCAACACATTCTCAGGCTTCAGATCTCTGTAGATGACTCCAAGCATGTGCAAGTACTCCAAGGCAAGGAGAACTTCTGCCACATAAAACCTGCACGGTACAGATTAATCAAATGACATAATCAATTTTAGTTATTCACGAAGAAAAAATGAAAAACAGAATTTTAACATTCTATAACATGGAAAGAACACCTAGAAAAGATATTAGAGAAAGGCAAGTCAGGTAACAATCACAAGCATTGGAAGTGTCAAGAAAATAGAGATTGAAACTTGATTGTGGGAAAAGGTGGAAGTAGTAAAGTAAAAGTAATTATGCAGGCAGAAAAAGAAACGGTCCAGTGTGCAGCAGGCTAGCGTATTTTTACAATTTTTGGCAGAAATCCACAAAGAGACTTGAAAAAAGCTTGGAAGGTTTTAAAACAATAAAGGGAGTGGAAAAGAATAAAGCTTGGGCCATGTTTTGATAAATATAAGGATTTTCTCCTGGTCCTTCAACAGCAATGGATAGTAACTAGAGTGTTTTGTGACAGTCCAGCTTTTCATTTATATGTTAAAAATCTCAGCCAGGCTCCCTTATTCTTGTAGAGAAAGACAGAGATTTTCTAAAATGATACAGTTTTCATACTGGTTCTACAGATAGAAAACTTGATTCCATGACTCCAAGGAAGGAAAATACAATTATCTAATGTCTCTGCATGTTGTATGTGGATAGAACTGATGTTGCAAGCAAGGAAAATGAAATGGCTAACCTGGCAGCAATCTCAGAAAAATACTTCCCAGGTTGTCTTTGCCTGAGTGCATGCAAGTCCCCACCAGGGCAAAACTCCATTACCAAGCAGGAAAACGTCTCTGTCTCAAAGTGTGTGTACAATGTGGGTAGAAATGGATGATCTAGAGACTGCAGTATCTCTCTCTCTGTCTGAGACCTAACAAGCTTCTTGCGACTTGCCAATTCAGTTTTGTTCATTACTTTCATTGCAAAACAAGTCCTAGTGCCACTTAGTTCAGCTAGATATACACTTCCTATGTCTCCACATCCCAATTTCTTCAACAACCTGAAATGTCTCATTTCCAACAACCCATCACGGGCTCGAATGGCTTGAATTGCTTCCCATCTTATATCATTTGCCTTGTGAGGCTTATACAAAGCACTGCTCAGACTACTAGTGCTGCTCTCATCACTAACGTCACTTCCAGTGCTGCCTCTACAGATGCTGGTTTTCCTGCTCTCGTTAAATTCACAGGAATTGGTAACTTCTCCACTTTCAACTGACTTATCAACACTAACACATTCACTGGCTCCAGTGTTGCCAAAGCTTTCCTTGGCTTCTGAATAGAAACTATTCTGAGGACTTGGACAAAAGGTAATCTCTGATTCAGAGTTGCCTTTAGACGAATCACAATTCTTGGAAGCATTTAACGGTTGCTTGATACTTAACTTAGTTTCCATTTTGGAGATATTCTTTCCTAAACAACTTTCAACAGCTTTATTCAGGCTCACATACTCAGATTTTCCATTTGTGTTATATTGCTGCTTCTCCATATTCTGCATTCCATAGTTATGCTGACTGGATGATGCCCCATGATTTCTTGATGTGCTTAACGGTGGCCGAGATGGCCGGGGAATCCCTGATGTTGAAGGAGGATCATGATCTACCACAGAAACTGAATTCTCAACTTCTGCTAAAGAATCCAATCCATTAACAGGCGAACCCATTAAGAAATCCTTGATGAGCTGCAAAATCCAACTCAACGCAGTGAATTACTGAGATTTACTCATTTGAAAGGCATAGAAACAAAAACAACCACTTACAAAAAATCCCTTCTACCACTTTCTTACTCTAAAGAAATAACACAGGTCAAAAATAGAAAGAAAATTAAAACGATGCAGAGTGATATTCAAACGACCAGATAAAGAAAAGTATAAGAAACTTTGCAAGGGACCTATTTTAGATACACATACTAGAACACCACCCAACTGAACGGAATCCATTAGAAAGAAAACGGCTGAACCCAAACGCAAAGCATCAAATCAAATTCAGTCTTTCAACCCAAAAGAAAGAAAAGCATCAAGGAAACTCTCAAAGGCTTCCAGATATCAAAATTTCTTTCACAAAACTCACCAAGAAATCGAGTTCCTCCTTGATCAACACCACACAAACCAGAACCATAACATCGCAAAACCAACAACCCCTTTGTTTTTTATTGCAAAAATGCATTAACTTATAACAGCGCCCAAGTTAAAGTTTTTGTTTTTGTATCCATTAGAAGCCACCTTCAGCTTTTCTTTTGTTACACTACAGGAACAGTGATTTAAAGCCACCCCATAAAGAAAGGCAGCAAAAGGGTATGAGTAGAAAAAAGAAATAAACAAATAATCGAGAACAACATGCATACCTGATCAAAGCAGAAAAATGGCAATGAAATTGGATAGCAAGAAACCTTGTTCCATGGCTATGGATTCCACAAGCTCTGTGTGAGTTTGCTCTAAACAAAGCGAAACTACACTCCAAGAAAGTGAAGCAACTTTGGTGTGCCTTTCTGCAACTCTGAAGAGCCTCAGATCCAATCGAAAAATAAAGGGACAAGACAAATGAAAACTGTAACAATAATTACAGCGATATTAATAATAATATGTTGTTTTAAGTTTTTAGTTTTTCTTTTTCTTTTCTTTTTTGCTTTTCTGTTAGTTTTTTGGGGATGATGCAGGGCGTGGCTTTGTGGAGTGGGAATTGCAGAAAACGAAGCCAACCTCACAAGCAAAGCTAACCAATTAAAATAATTGAGTGCAGTTCCTTATCTTAATGGTTATGTATGTGTTCCCTCTAAAAGAAACCCAACCTTGTATAGTTTCTTGTTCTTGTTTTCTCAAAATTTAATGCATTTTTTTTAGAGCATATATTGTGAGAAGGGAAATGGGTTGGAACTGCCGTGGGAAACTTTCATTCTCAACTTAAGAGGCACTTCTTCCAATTTTTTTTATTAGTCTGATATGCTTTTAATTTTTATAAATATTATGATTTACTGAGATCTCTTAAGTTTAAACAATCATTGGCTTTAATATTTTGTATAATTTACAGATTTTCGAAGTGTTCAATTCTTTTTTTAGCTACATTCATTTAATAACGTTCTATGATAAGAATAATTATTGATGTGATATGAATCGAAATGCATTTTATATTACTGTTTCTATATATTATATTATATAACTGATAAGTGGTAATAATTATTTTAAAAAAATTATAATTTATTCAAATTAAATGATAAAAATTACATAACGCCATATCTCTAAACATTTTTTTTCTGTTGCTCTCAACTTTTTGAGGTTGTTTTTCTTCCTTGTTTGCTGTATATGTTTTTCATGCTTTTTCTTGCTTGAGTGTTCTGTAAAGTGGTAGGTACTGTTATTAATTATAAATTCTGATAAAATCGTTTTCTAATATTTTTAATGAATAATAAATACCTTCTCTTCAGTTATTATATTAAACGATTTTGTGAAATAGATTAAATTTGATTTGAATAATATTTTACAGAATATTCTTGTGATATTAGGCTCATGTATGCTTTAGAAAAGCCTATATGCACAATATTTAACTGAATAATATCTTGGATTTTCTTTTCTTATTTGGTTATGAATCCGGAAGTGCAGTGGCATTTTAAGAGAGCAAGGTTGAACAAGGAACTCATTCAATTGTATGTTCCAATAACTATCCCTTGAGCAACATTACAAGATAAAAGAAAATAGTATTCTAATATGTGTAATTATATATATATATATATATATATATATATATATATATATATATATATATAATATCGATTTTTATATCATTAAAATTAATAGTAAATAAAAACTTTAATATATAAACTATTGTGTGATTAACTTTCATAATAAGTGGATATTTTTAGAAACATAATTTATGGTTTAATTTTCCTGTAAATCTTTTTATTGTAATTACTTTTTGACGAACGTATTTTTAGTAGTCCTTTTCTTTTAACACGCGTGTTGTATGTTTTTAATCTCTCGTTTTTTTTTTTTAAATATGCTTTTCATCTTTATTTTTAAATTAAATTGTAATATTTTTAAAGAAGTACCAACGTTTAAAAATAACATTGCCTCGCATTAATTGTTTATCAAAAATCTAAAATATAATTAACATATTTAAAAATATTTATTTACTATAATTATAGTTATAATTATAATATAATTTATGCATTCAAAATTTTTATTTATTACATATTTTACTTATATGAAATGAATATTTATCATGATACATAATAAAATATATACTATTAATTTATGATTAAGAGACAAGGTTATCTGTGAAACCCATGCTTCTTACCAAACACAGAACACCAACTCTCCTTTTCTACACTCTCCTCACACACTGATACTTCATCAGCCTTTCCTCCTCCATAATTCTCTCTTCACTCAGTCACAATTTCTTACTCTTGCATTCAGGTCCTAGAAGTGAAGCCCCTGCTGGACCGTTTGTGAATTTGCAACCTCAGTTTCCCTCTTTAGAGTGAGTTAAACCAACTGCATCTCTTTCTGATTCTCCCCACAGAATTTATCTTCAGTTTCTGGGTTAATTAGGTCTAACCCTTCTCTTACAACACTGTGTTGCATTTTCTTAGGTTGGATTGAGGTTATGTGCTCTCCCTATTGAGGTAGTATCTTGCCAAGTCCAAAAATCAGAAAAAGGTAAGGGAAGCTAACCTCTCACTCTAATTTCGCAAAGAAATTGTTGATTAGGGTTAGAATTGCATGAATTGGGTGTTGATTGAGGAGTGTGAACAATTGTGTGTGGTGAATTTTGATTTTGGCATGAACTGTGTGGTTTGCATGTGAAAACAAATTGAAATTCTGATGGTTTCACCCAGGTGAGCAGCTCTCGCCTGAGCGAAAATACCAGAAATTCACCCCTAATATTGCGCGAGATCTCGCCTAGGCGAGCTGGTTTCGCTTGAGCGAGAGTCAATCTCGTCTAGGCGAAATAGCTTAGCCTAAGCGAGAATTCGCTCAGATTTTGGGGTTGCTCTCTGTTTGGAGTCTCGCCCAAGTGAGAGTGACTCGCCTAAGCGAGACAACTCTCTAGCTCAGGCGAGATCCTCTAGCTTGAGCGAGATTCACTGCAGAATTGGATTGTCTTCTCTGTTTTAGATTAAATGAAGTTGTGCTAAGTGGACTGATGAGATGATTGCTTGTTCTATACGTGAGTTTTATAAATAATAGTCTATGTGATGGAATCGTGTGAATGTGGTTTATTTGAGAATGTGATGGAATTAGGATTTCAAGGGAAATTCTAAGGATGATGGTTTTAGTGAATGTAAGGACATGAGGACTCATATTGGTGGTATCCTGACGCTCCTATAACTATTAAGACTCATATAGAGTATAATGGATTATGTTGGGAGGAGTAGCAGGAGGTTCTAGTCTATGGATCTGATCCGTCATAGACGTGAAGGGGACTTACCTGGGAGTGGTTGGGTGAATACCCCTTGTGCCCAAAACTCTGCAGAGTTTGGAAATCGTCATAGGTGCAAGCCACCAAGAGCTCCAATGTCACTTACATAATCCGGATATCGAGTATAGAATTGTGATTGCGTGTTATGATTGTGGCGATTTGAACAATTCTGATAAATATGATAAACCTTGAATTATGCTTAATTATTAAATTGCATGATTTCTATTTATTTAAGTTAGCTTACCCTTCTTGCATATTAAATTACCCTTCTTGAATTATGCTTAATTATTTAAATTACATTATTGGGTATTTTCTTGTAGTCTGATGAGGGTTTAAAGTTTGTGGACTTTTGTAATGACCATGCAAATGTACAATGGTTATAGAGGATGAGTATATGTGTGAGAGTGGTCTATATGGTTCAATATATGTACTAGCTTCTTCTGCTATGTACAAAAGTCATGTAATTGGTTTTCTTTTAATTACAAATTTTGGTTTGGCTAGGACAATCTGTGTTTGTGGTTGGGCAAGTTGTGGTAAAAGTAAGGTTATGTTTGTGGTTGAGGTGCTTGATTTAGGGGGTTGAACTAATGGTAAGGTAATAATGATAATGTGTTTTTCTATGGTTTTGACTATTTGTTGGTCAAATAGTTGTTTTAAGGTTAACTAGAAAGTGAGCTTTGTTGTGGTTATTGTATGTTTTAAACAACTTTCTTAGCCAAGAAGGAGGGGCTGAGTTGGTTTTGGTTGAAAATTAGGTTCAATTCGAATTTATAAAAAGCCTTTACTTTAAATTAGATTGACCAACAAATCAACATGTAACAAGACACTTTAAGACCTTGATGTTTAGCTCCTCTTTGTCAAATTCCTTTCCCAAGCCTATGAGATGGTTGACAATGTGTGTGAGCCTTTTCTAAACTTCATCTATGGATTCACCTTGCTGCATCTTGAACAACTCATACTCTTGAGTAAATGCATGCTTCATACCCTTTTCACATCATTGGTTCCTTCATGTGTGACTTCAAGTACATCCCACATATCCTTTGCACTATTGCATTGAGAAATTTTGAAAAATTCATCTATATTCTATGCAGATGTTAGGATGTTCTTGGTTGCACAATCATATGGAGCTTTCTTATTCTCATCTTTTGTCCAGAGGTTCCAAGGCTTCAACTTGTTTATTGTAAGACCTGAGGAATTTAATTAATTAAATAAATAATTAATTAATAAATGAGGATAATGGGAGCCTTTATAGAAATTTATGCTAGCTTTTTTGACATGGAAAAGTACTATCTTAAATGGTTGAGAGTACTTGGTTATTATTAAAGGACTTGAGTTCAAGTCTTGTGTATGCCATATGTATGTAATTTAATTGATTATTTTTTTTATTAATAATATGCTTGATCATGAGGAGTGGTAATATAATCCTAGACTTATAGAAATTATCATGAAACATGAGTTGGTTGAATTGGTTGTACAATTGCTTTGGGATTTATTAGTTGTGTGTTCGAACTTTGGTAGACATGAACTAAGCTTCCTTTTTGCTAAAAATCATTTTTTGCATGGATGAGAAAGGTCAGAAACCTTAGTCGTCGCATAGAGCAATTGGAAGGGCTGAGTTAATCAACTGTTAATGGAATTTGATGGCCATTAACGAGTATCTTAATGCCATTTTCGTTTTTATGAACAATTAAGTATAGTTAAGGAGAGTGTGTTTTGGGCTAAGTAGAGAGAGTATTAAGAGCTTAGAGAGAACTTGGAGAGGAGACAATGGCTGGAAGGATCGTGAGCAAGGAGAACTCAAGCAATTTCAAAATTTGGCAAAGATTACTAGGTTAGGGGAGCTCTTTTATGTATATAATTGTTTTATGATGTTTGTGTAGTATAATGCGTGCATGTGGTGCCTTGGTATGATCAAAACCTTCGTTGTTTTCACATTTCTGGAATTTTTCCAAAAACTGCCTGGCGGCATTGAAGGTCCGCTAGGCGATGCATGAATTATGTGTTATTTTATAGGTTTTTGTGATGAACCACCTGGCGGCAAGGGTGACTCCACCAGGCGACGCAAACATTGTGCAAAATTGTTATTTCTCATACTTTTTGCACAACAGGAATCGCCGGGCACTGGTTTTATACTGCCATTAACCAGGCTCTTGATTTCTGGGCACTAGGTGCCACAAATTTTTCTAGTTTGCGCAGTTTTCGTAAAACCGGGGTTTCCGATTCGCTAACCGTCCAATTTAGGTGAAATTTTGACAGGAGATTTATAACATGTTATTATTCACTTTGAACGGTGAAGATTTGCATTGGATGTCTAATTGATTAAGGATGTTTCCCTATTCGTGATAATTATATGATTTGGGGCTTTCATGAACATGGGGGGTTTTATCAGAATTTGGGGTTGGATGCAACGTGTGTTGTACAGTTTATTACTTTGGCTATTTAATAAATGTATAGGTGAATTGAGCGCATGTGTTTGCTGGAAACATGATTATATGTAAAGTAGGTGCAACTGGATGATTTAATTATGTATTGGAAGGTTAGGATCGTAATCAGGTGCTAGGGAATTCTAGAATTCCCAAAAAACTTATGCACCGCCTGGCGATACAGGTGTTGCCGCCAAGCGATGAAAGTTTTACCAGTAGCCTTTTGGGCTAGTTCTGGGGCAAACTGACATTAAGGTCATTGGGGAATGGTTTTTAGTACGAAAATTGGTATGATTGTATGATGCTTAAGTGTTCAATTTGGTGTGTGTCGTTGCATGGGTAGGAGTTGGAATTAAATGAAACTTGACTTAAATTAAGTTGTGAAAGGAAGGAAAAAAATAGGTTCTGTTAATATCACCTTATCATTTGTATGCTTGAGACTGTTGATATAAATATTCATGTTATGGTGTACCTTTTTAGTAACATTAAAGTGATGCTTACTTTCATGATGAAATGCTTGAGTGTTTATGTTGATTGGTACTTAGGAAAATGTTATGAGGAATTTTGTAGTATGGGAACTGGAATCAAATGAAATTGGTGTGCTAGATGTATGAATTCAATGCTTGGTTGTGCCAGAACTCATGTTGTCATGCCTAAACCAGTAGAATCTGAATTACTGGTATGGCGCTTGGCAGCGAATATGCTTCCGCTAGGCGATAAGCCACAAATAGTGGGGTCACTAGACGAGTGGCGCTTGGTGGCAAGGGATTACCGCTAGGCAGGCTGGATCACATTTTCGCTTGGCAGCATTAAGGCAACGCCAGGCGATAGTGCAAGGGCAGGGGTTCGTTGTAGATGAATTTGCATGGACGATCTTGAAGGCTTAGTCAGGGATATGCTAGATTAGTTAAGAGCAGGGAGGTTTGTAACGGAGATGTGAGATGTGTGATGGATACGGGCGGGGAGGTCCATATCTGTTGTACTCTTGTATGGGGATACAAGCGGGGAGGTTCGTATGTTCCGTGCTCACACTTGAGGCTGCTATGAGCGGGGAGGTTCATAGTAGGTGTTCACGCATGTTGGACTACGAGCGGACAAGTTCATAGTGTGGGACTACAGGTGGGGAGGTCCGTAGAATTAGACCACGAACGGGCAGGTTCGTGGAAGCATTGAAATCCCTAAGACCAAATTGAGTATATACCTTGTGTGGTGCAATGTACTTTTCTTATTTTGGTTATCATGCTGTGATGTGTGACTTAGATCAAGAGACAATGTGCCATGAGCGGATAGGTTCGTATGTTTTGTGCTTACACTTGAGAGATGCTACGAGCGAGTAGGTTCGTAGCTGGTGGATCACGTGTGTTGGGCTACGGGTGGGGAGGTCCGTAAAGTTGGACTACATCCGGGAAGGTTCATAGAGGCAAGACTATGAGCAGGAAGGTTCGTAGAGGCAAGACCACGAGCGGGCAAGTTCGTGGGAGCATCATATATCCTGAGTACATGGTCAATTATTTGTGTGAATTGAAGGTTGAAAAACCTTGGGAAATTAAGGTCTTGGCTAAGAATTAACTAGAATAAAATAGATAGGTGTATCTTGATTTTTATTAACTTAAATGTTAACTGTTTATGAGCTCACCCTATTTGCTTGTGTTTGGCGATGATCGTGTAATGCGTTATACGAGAGCAGATGATGTTGCAAGTGGTGTTGGTGAGGCATAGCATCAAAGAGAAGGTTAGCTGGGAAAAGCTTTTACTGGAGTTTTATCATTATTGTTTTTATGAACTTTGTAAACAATGTTTTACCGATTTGTGAAATTGCATTTTGTATTGGAGTTTCATAAATTAAGGATTTTTGGATAACTTCCGATGTAATAAATGTTTTAAAATTTCCCATGTTTTTGGGAAGTGAAGTATAATGAATGAGGTTTTTATCCTATTTCTTAATTTTATTATTTAAATTAGTAATATCCGACTCGGGATGTTACACTTATCCTTAATATTATACTTAGGAATGAATGGTTCATTCATCATTGCATTCCAAATTCCTTGGTCAATTGATATAATGAAAATTTTAATACGAATTTTTCAAAATTGACAGTTAACACTTGTAAACATAGGAGGCCTATGTATAGAAGCACCTTCTACAAAAGGGAGTTCGTTTTCAGCCATTTCGAAATTGTTTTAAAATCAAACATGAATATCTTTCAAGAACTCGCTCTTGATATCAGTTGTAAGTTTTAAAGAACTTTCTTAGCCAAAAAGGGGGAGGGGGAGGGGGTTAAATTGTTTGTTGCTGAAAATTAGGTTCAATTCTAATTTATAAAAATGCCTTCATAAATCAAATTGACCAACAAATCAACATGATATTACTGGGTTGTTGTTTCGCCCTTGCTTTACTGTCGAAGGTAGAGTAGATGAGTAAGGTTAAAGCATGCATTAAAAGAGTATGATAACTATTAGACAAATCAAGATGAGATCATCTGATTGCTCTACAAGGTTAACAAATCACTAGATGATAAAAAGATTAAGTTTGAGTTAATCAAAGATAATTGAATGTCATTTATAAAATGTACTTCCACTTTTTTAGCTATTTCCTAGATCTTACATTACATGAATTGCAAGATGATCTCATTTGATTACCTACTTATACCTTATCGCAAAAATCCTTACCTTAACATGTAAAGCTAAAAGAATTTATTAATATTAATCTCTTAGAAAGAGTAAGTTATTATATATTGTGTGGAACTTGTAAAGTAACACATAAAAAATCTTTGTGTTTATGTTTTGAATTTTATATATATATATATGAGATATGAAATATAAGGGTTTAAAATATTTTTAGCCCTTAAACTTGGATATGAAATTGGAATTTCTCTATGTCCCAAACATTGACACATTCTGGTCCCCAAAATTTAAAAATGAATGAATATAGTCCTTCTAACCCAATGATTTTTTTACGGGTTAAACGATGTTCCAAGTTGGCATTTGAGATGAAATGTGTTAAATAGTGTAAACAACTCAAATGTTAGCCTAAAACATCATTTGACACTTAAAAAAAAGTTAACATTATTGGATTGAAATGACTATGTCCATTTATTTTTAATATCAAAGTTTGATACATAGATGAATTCCAATTTCACATATATATAAATTTAAAGACTAAAAACATACTTAACTCGTAATATAATCATATACTAAGTATTTAACTTAATGGGTAATATGTAATTTGTATGTTTAGTAGACTTAAAATTACCAAATTTGCAGTACTACATGAATTGCAAGAGGACCTCGTTTGATTACCCACTTATACCTCATAGTAAAATCTCTTACCAACATAATCTAATTAGAATTGTATAGCTAACATATTAGACCTTATAAAGTATTGGACCAAAGAGGACCCGATAAGAACTTTTGTACCCAATAGAGTATGTTAAGCTAAATTAGTTTTATGTTAGTTTAGTAATACTCTAAGTTAAGTTAATATTCAAACTAAATTCATATTTATATAGATAATATTTTAATATTTAATTATGTTTTCAATCATATTTTAAAATGAATTTAGTTTTAATGCTTTAATTACAATATTTGAAATGGTAAAAGTATGATTTAGTCCTTAAATACTAAATTTGAGGGTTTAAAAATTATTAGTTCATGAAATTTAGTATCTAAGAATTCAAATAGTTTTTAAATAATTTTAAGAGGTTAAGGTGAATTTTAATAATTTTAAATCGTAATGGTTACTAATTATATTTTTGTCATTAAAGTTAATTATTACATAGATATTTTTGATCGAAAACATTTCAAAACCTATACTCTCTCGATATAAATATTTTTTTCAAAGTTATCTTATAAACCACTAAATATCATATATGTTTGAAAATAATTATTTTTAAAATTATGGATTATTTTAATTATTTGACATTGTAAACTCTTTACATGAAATGTATATACCTATTAAACCAAAAAATATAATAATTGTGTGCTTGGATAGGGTATTTTAATGAAGCAATTCAGTTTTTTTTTAGCAATTTAGATTTTTTTGTAATGAAATGTTTTGTTTAAATAGAGAAATTAAAAAATATTTAAAATGCAAATATTTTTATGAAGTATTTCAATTAGTTAAATTAGTAGAAATATTTTGCCTAATATAAATATTGTTAAAATGAAATTTTATCTCACAAAAAATATAATTATTTTATCCAAACAAGAAATTTAAATGTAAAATATTTTAATTTTTTATCCAAATAAATTATTTAGAAAATGAAGAGAATTTAATTACAAATAATTCAAATACAATACATTTCGATTTATTTCAATTTTTCATAGTATTGTTAAAATGTTTCATCCAAAAACAAAGTAAATATATTTTGTGAGTATAAATTGAACGTGTAATATCTGCACATTGATATTTCTAGAAGTTACTTATACCAAAATTTCAAATTTATTTAGATATCGACATATTTATATGAGTAATTTTTATAAATATTTATTGAATCTAATCTAGTTTTGATTGCTAATTATAGAATCGAGAACATTATCGTGAATAAGTGACTACTACTTAAGATGGGTGGTGAACAATCATTCAAATTGAGCTGATACACCATTTGAGAGGGAAAATTAATATTATTTTACTAGTCAAACGGCATAAGCATGTTTGAAAAAAATCATCCAAAATCATTCAGAGACTAATGATTGTTTCCTATGATATTGATTCCGTTTACTACAAAATCATTTTCAAGTATGATTATATATATATATATATATATATATATATATATATATATATATATAATTTTATATGTCTCTATTTTTTAAACAACTTAAAAAGTCCGATTGTTTAGATATACGTGTAGAGAAAACTATTTATTAATTAAAAAAAGGCAACTAAAATTATATCTTAACGTAGTATCTCAAAGAATCAATTTATTTAAATATACACTTTTGTGCTATTTCAATAATAACCAAAAAAATTATATCTCAAACTACACTTCTTTTTTATATTTAATCACGTGTATTTATGTCTTTTTAAATTAAATTTTAATAATAATTAAAAGTGATATATTTATCAAAATTATTATTACTAATTCTAAATTTAAAATAAAATTTATGTATTTAAAAATATTCATTTATTCATCCAAAACTCTATTTTCACAAAACTAGGTGTTCTGATATATCCAATATTCTCATATCGTTTAAGAGTGTTAAGGGAAGTTTAAATTAAGGGTGACAATGTGAACTTGGCACGACAAACCAGTTCGCAGGCCCGCCAAAATAACGTGAGGTGGAGTAGGATATTGAGCCCGCTGTGTGATGACCTAATTTTTTTTTATTTTCTATAATATACTTATAAAATATTGTAACATAATTCTACAATAATATATAACATACATAAAATATTCACATATACATATATTTATATATTCTACAGTACTGTATGCATCTTATGTTTACACCATTTGGTACATATTATATTTTTTACACTAGAAGATGAAGGAGTATTATTTATTTATAGTTCTCCCCCCTCATGTACCGGCCTTCAAACATTTGGAAAGAAGATATTATGGATAGGATTCACTTGGACTATTAGGAATAAATAAAAAGTAACTTCAATTTGTCCTTCAATGATAATAGGTGCATTTGGAGCATAAAGGAAGGTAATAGTAGAATTTTATCATGTTCCCTGAAATGTCATAAAGTTATTCATTGCTTTTGTTTGTCATGCATTTCTCGGGAAACCGCCACAATGTCGGCGAAGAAGGGGGCAGACATATTAGGAGCAGCCATCTATGATGAAATTATAAGATTTAGTTTTTTTTTTTGTTTTTTTAACACAATCACAAAATAGGGAAGTGAGACAAATATCACATAAATTATAACATATCTTAATAAAAAAAAGGTTATAATACCTTTTTTGTCCCAATTTTCGTCAAATTTTGTCAAATCATTCCTAATTTTAATTGTGTTCAAATAGGTCCAAAACTTTTCGTCAATTTTGTTCAATTTGATCATTTTTTAACACCATTTAAATCATTGACGATAATGAACAATGATTGTCATGTGTCATTTCATGGTTTTTTTTAGTTTTCTTTTAATTTTTAAAATTTTTTTAAATGTCCATGTGTTAACACAATAACGTGTCACATGTCAGAGTCAATGTTTTATATTCAATTTAGTCCCTATATTTGTTATTTTTGTTCAATTTAGTCCCAATTTTGTTTAAAATTGAGCAATTTTGTTCCTCTCAAAATTCATATCAAATATAATTTTTATATAAAAGTTATAATGATCTTGTTGTTAAAATTCACATTTTTATCAAACATTTTTTGTTCAAAGTTACAATTAATTTAAAATTAGAACGAAAATTTTAAGTATGAGAACTAGCATCATTGATCTAAAATTTTAAAATTAGTCTTTATTGTTAAAATTTTAGTTAAAATTTTAAACTAATTGTAATCCTATATAAAAATATGAATTTTAATATAAAAAGTAAATTTGATCTCAATTTGGAGAGGGACAAACTTGTTTCATTTTAAAAAAATGATAATAAATTGAAAAAAAAATAACGAATATAGGGACCAAATTAAATTTAAAACATTAACTCTGACCGTCGCATATTGTTGGGTTCACACGTGGATATTTAAAAAAATTTAAAAAAGTAAAAAAATATGAAAAAAATTTAAAAAAAATTAAAAAGAAAAAAAAATCATGAAGTGACACATGTGGCAATCACTATTCTTTACCGTTAATGATTTAAACGATGTTAGCAAAAAGAACTAAATTGGACAAAATTGACAAAAATTGGGAACTATTTGAATACAAACACAATTAGAACTGATTTGACAAAACTTGTCGAAAATTTGGGTCTAAAAGGTATTTTAACCAAAATAAAATGAAGACTTTTTCAAGTCCATAAAACTTGGATTTTTATCATACTTTATAAAGATTTGTATTAATTTTGCAATGACTAGACAAGACAAATAAGTCTCATGCCAACAAAATAACCCATGAATATCTCATCTTGAGTAATACTAACTCGCTTAAATCCCCAAGGTCACACCTTCAACTACAATAATCAAATCTTTATTTATCATAAATTTTATTTGATGTTAAACCATATAACTCTATAAATAAATAAATGAGATCAATGCATAACTGAAAATAAATATAACTAAATAAAGAGGACTAGTATGTGACTAGAGATAAATATAAATAAAAAAATGAGAGTAAGTATAAATTATTTTCACCCCTACCTCACTCTCTTGTCATTTTTTTCACCCCTACCAGTACGTGTCCTCATTCTCCCTTATCATTTTTTTCCACTGAATCTTTTGTTCACCATTGCTGCTCTCCACTTCTTTTTTACCCCCTTTCTTTAGCATCTATTTTGGTATTTATAGAGGTGAGGTAATCATTGCTTTTATTTTAAATTAAACCAGGCTTTATGTTATGGTTTTTTCATTTAGTTGCTTACGAATTATCCTTGAAAGATATTTTGTTTTCTTCTTGTCACCACAATAACTTCCCTATGTCAACAAGAGTCTTGTGCCCAAAGACGAATCTTTGTTGTCCATGAGGGGCACCATGACCCCTCCAAAATTTATAATTTTTTTAAAATATGCGTAATATATTATATTAATGAAATTTAATTAGATAATTTTTTTATAAATATATTATTTAATGTTAATAAATAATAAAAATCAAATTAAATATAGTAGATTAACAAAATTTATTGAGATATTTTTTTTATGTTCTCTATCATCGTCTTTTAGGTTTATCATATATTGTATTCATTTTTCACTCGTGTTTTTTTTTTGTTTCGGAAGAAAAATAAAAAGTTAGACACAAATTTATTCTTTCTGTTCTCATTTCTCATATGTCATCTTCCATTTTTTGAAGATAAAAATCGCAACTCTCTCTTCATAGTGAAATATTAATTTAATAGTTAGTATTTGTTTTTCATCTCTCTAGTTTTTTTGTATATTTTTTTAATGAATGTAGAAGGAAAAGTCATGTACTATATGTTTTTTCATAACCATTTTTTGAATTGTAACTTGATTATCATAGATTTTTTTAGTAATTAATTCTCTCAATTTTCTGTATATCTTGATAAATGATTTTTTAGCCTTAGATATATTTTTTTCAAACAGCGTATATTAATGAGGGATAACATAATAGATTTTTTTAAGCGATAAAAAGGGAGATAGTGTGAATATATTAACAAGACAAATATACTTTTTCATATATTTTCAAGCATGATATACTTCTTCACATTTTTCAAGCATGATATTAAGGATCAATTATTGAATCAGAGGAACCATTTCTTAATATGCAAAGAATTAGAGGTGTGGAGATTCATATTAATTCTTTGGAATTTATTTCGAAAAATATTTTGAAAATGGAGATATCCAATGAAAGAGATGAAATTAGAAAAATTAATTTAAAATAGGTAAATACAACTTCAAAATTATCACACAACATACCAACACCACCCTACACACCACACATGTTCCACCATACAACCCGCAATACCTTCCAACAAGCCACATCCCCCCTCACAACCTTACCTCCACCTTCCCCGCTATGATCACTCATCCCATCCCACCCCATCTGCTCCCTCCCCACCAGCCTAGACGCCGTCACCCCTTCATCGACTTTATCGCCAACACCCCTCTTCCTGCCCAATGGGAACCCTTCACCCTGGACTGCTATACTGGCGAAACTGACCCTGACGAGCACCTCAAAGTCTACATCACCCATGTCGCCCTGTACACGTCCCAAGACGCAGTCTTCTGCAAAGCCTTCCCCACCACCCTCAAGGGCCCTGCCCTAGAATGGTTCACAACCCTTCCGCCTTATTCCATCGACAACTTCGACGTTCTATCCCACATGTTCTCCACCCACTTTGCTGGCAGTCATCCACACCAAACTACCACAATCTCCCTCTTGGGCATTAGGCAGGAACAAGGCAAACCACTTAGAGCGTTCATAGATCGCTTCAGTAAGGTAGCTCTTCGCACCCCACACCTCAACCAGGAGATGATCCTCCAATGCATGGCACTTACCCTACAACTCGAGCCTTCGCCAACAACGTCTACCTCCACCCACCTGGCTCTATGCACGAACTCAAATTGCGTGCAGCCGACTATGTCCGCATGGAGAAGATGCAAACCCTGCATACCAAATTCTGCAATGACTATGTAGCCACAACCGCCAACCCTACGCCGCAACCTCCCCGCCCTAATGCCCGCCCACGCGAGCCCCGCCAACCTCGCTTCACCAGATATGCCCCTCTTACCGTAGCCCGCTCCCGCATCCTCGATGAGACCCTACAAGCTGACCTAATCCCTCCACCACGCAAAACAACTACACCTCCTAACGCTGATATGACCAAATATTGCCGCTACCACCGTAACCATGGCCACACTACAGAAGAATGCAAAGCACTCCAGGATAAAATAGAAGAACTGGTCCGTGCTGGTCACTTTCGCCGTTTCATCCGTAGAGAGGACCACTCCTCGCGATACCGCCACCCCCTCGATCTGATTCACAAACGCCCTCCATATGACTCCCGTCACGACAGACGCCCCACCCAACCCACCAACCAAGAACCCAAACCGGCCCACACCGACATCACCCCTGCCGACCCTCCCCTACGTGGCACCATCAGCACCATCTCTGGTGGCTTCGCTAGTGGAGGATCCACCTCTTCTGCCAGAAAGAGACACCTCTGCCATATCCAATCCATTAACCATATCACCCATTCCCACCACAGACGCTGCATGCCTCCCATCATCTTCACAAATGACGACTTTCATGGCCTCGACCACCAATAAGATGACCCCATGGTCATCACTGTTGAAATCGAAAACTACGCCGTTATGAAAGTCCTTGTTGACCAAGGCAGCTCCGTAAACATCATCTACTGGGCCACATACCAAAAACTCCAACTTCTGGACACAACTATGGTCCCATATGACGAACCAATCTATGGCTTTTCTAGCGAACAAGTATCCACCCGCGGTTACATCGACCTCCAAACCGTTTTCCGCGATGGCACCCAAACCAAAACCATTTCAATCCGCTTCCTTATCGTCGACGTGCCAACATCCTACAACGTCCTTCCCTCAACACCCTTGGTGCTATCGTCTCCACCCCCCATTTGGCCATGAAGTTCCCTTCCCCTTCTAGTGACATCCTCACCATCCACTGCGACCAATGCTTGACACGCGAATGCTACATGGCTAGCCTACGCCCACAACTCCCAATTCAACAAACCAACCACATTGAGCGACCTCCCGGCTCTAGCATCGCCCTGTCAGGCAAAGATCTAGACCCTAGAGTAGGCCGGGATGTTCGTCTCAAACCAGTTGAGGAGACATCCCCTATAGAGCTTCCCAACGGTCATTCTATCAACCTAGGCACCGGTTTGAACTCTGACGAGCGTGCCATCATCACATCCATCCTCACCAGTAACATAGACCTTTTCGCCTAGTCAGCCGCTGATATACCTGGGGTGGACCCTCTAGTGGCATCCCACAAGCTATCCATCTACAAAGAAGCCCGCTACGTATCCCAGAAAAAATGTAGACTTGGCGAAGAGCGCCGACTAGCAGCTAAGGCTGAAGCGAATAAGTTACTAAACGCAGGATTCATAGAAGAAGCTCAGTACACCACCTGGCTTTCTAACGTAGTCTTGCTGAAGAAAGCCAATGGAAAATGGCGGATGTGTGTAGACTACACGGATTTGAACAAAGCCTGCCCTCGCGATGCCTACCCCTTACCCAATATCGATCGACTTGTTGACGGCGCGACAGGGAATAAGGTGCTTAGTTTTTTGGACGCATACTTCGGGTACAACCAAATCCCCATGGTCGTATCTGACATGAACAAAACCGCCTTGATCACGGACGATGCCAACTACTTCTATAAGGTTATGCCTTTTTGTCTCAAGAACGCGGAGCGACCTACCAACGACTAATGGACAAGGTTTTCAGTCATCTAATGGGACAATGTGTCGAAGTATATGTTGACGACATGGTTGTCAAGTCTCCAAGCCATCACCAATATGCTGAGGATCTCTCGGCAGTCTTCTCTGTGCTACGCCAATACAACCTCCACCTCAACCCAGACAAGTGCGTATTCGGTGTCGACCGGGATAAATTCCTTGGTTTTATGTTAACCCAGCGCGGCATAGAAGCCAATCCCAAAAAATGCAAGGCCATTATCGAGATGCGCAGTCCCACTACCATCAAGGAGGTCCAACGTCTCATAGGCCGCCTCACAGCCATTTCCTGCTTCCTACCCAAACTGGCTGAACAAACCCAACCTATAGTCCAACTTCTAAAGAAATCCACCCGGTTTACGTGGACTGACGATTATGAACAAATCTTTCAAAAGCTTAAAACCACCCTCACCTCACCACCTATCCTCCATAAGCCGGACACCTGCCAACCCCTCCTCGTATACATCACAGCCATCGACTACACCGTCAGCGCCGCGCTTGTTCAAGAAATAGAAGGCACGCAACATCCTGTCTACTTCGTTAGCAGAACGCTGCAGGATCCCGAAATCATATATCAAATGGTGGAGAAGTTGGCCCTATCTTTAGTCCACGTGGCTCGCCGCTTACGGCCATACTTCCAAAACCACAGCATCACCGTCAAAACAGACTACCCAATCCAAATTTTTTTACAAAAACTAGATCTAGCCGGACAGATGTCATCCTGGGCCGTCGAGCTGTTGGAGTTCAACATTTGCTACAAACCCCATGGCCCCATTAAAGTTCAATGTCTCTTGGATTTTATCAACGACCTCTATCATACACCCACAGAGGACCAGTGGACACTTCATGTAGATGGTTCCTCAAATCCAAAAGGTGTCGGTGCTGGCATTGTGTTAGAAGGACCCAACGACATCCTCATCGAAAAATCCCTTCACTTTGCCTTCAAAACGTCAAACAACCAAGCTGAATACGAAGCTATCCTCGTCGGCCTTTCCCTTGCTCGCGAGGTAAGTGTCAAGACGCTCACTTGCAAAACTGACTCCAAACGCACTGTAGGCCACCTAAATGACGAATTCTAGATTAAAGACCCTATCCTTCTACAATATTACCATCTGGTCCAAACAATCATTCAATCCGCCTTTGAGCGAGTCCGCATCGAACACATCCCAAGAACCGACAACATCAGAGCTGAAATCCTCTCCAAATTAGCCAGCACCAAATTAAAAAGCCGCCACCGATCCCTGTTGCAGCAAACACTATCTACACCCTCCATAACGCATACTTGTCAAAACCTAACCCATGCCCCAACGGACAACACTGCCCCTCCCCAAAGCCATAACTGGACCACCCCCTATATCCAATACCTAAAAACCGACAACCCCCCACAGGATGCGGACAAAACTTGGCTGGCGAAGGCCGCCAGGTATACCATGATAGGCAATGACCTTTACAAACGCGGGTACGATCAATCCCTCCTCAAATGTGTCACGGTAAAGCAAGCACAATATATTATTAAAGAGCTACCGAAGGCATTTGCGGCTACCATTCCGGCGCACGCACCATGGCCACTAGAGTACTTAGAGCTGGGTACTTCTGGCCGACCATAGAAGCAGACTGCCAAGACTATGTCAGAAAGTGCAAACCATGCCAAAAACATGGCAACCTCATCCACCAGAAACAGGAACAACTCCATCACATAATATCCCCATGGCCCTTCACAAAATGGGGAATGGACATCCTTGGCCCCTTCTCACCTAGCAAGGGACAAGTGAAATTTCTGATTGTAGCCATCGACTACTTTAGCAAATGGATAGAAGTCAAACCACTAACCACTATCACGGCCCAGCAGGTTCAACAGTTTGTTTGGAAGGATATTGTATGCAGATATGGCGTCCCACACACCATCATCACCGACTATGGCCAACAATTTATAGATAAGGAGCTAGCCAAATTCTATACTGGCCTGAACATCAAACACATCACAAGTTCTGTAGAACACCCATAAACTAATGGACAAGCAGAGACGGCCAACAAGGTTATCCTAATGGAACTGCGCAAACGATTAGATAGCGCCAAAGGCCGATGGCCCGAAGAGTTAGTAGAAGTGCTATGGGCTTACAAGTGCACCCCTCAATCAGCAACAAACGAATCCCCTTTCAGCCTAGTTTACGGTGCAGACGCCATGATACCAGTTGAAATTGGTGAACCATCCCTGCGCCGAGAACTGTACGACCCAACCCATAACCACCAAAACATGGCGACCCATCTTGACCTCCTATCCAAACTCAGAGAAAAGCCCAGATACGGAACTTAGCTGCCAGAAAGTATAACGCAAACCTATGTCCACGATCATTCGCCATCGGGGACTTAGTATGGAGAATGGTCAGCAGTGCTAGAAAGAAGGATGACAAGTTCTCCGCCAATTGGGACGACCCATACCGCATACGCGAAGACGGAGGAGGAGGAGCTTATCGCCTGGAACACTTATCTGGGGAAGAGATTCCCAACACTTGGAATGTATCTCACCTCAAATTCTACTTTAGCTAAATGTATACTGTAGTTGAACCAATACTTGTAACCCTGGGTGTACTCTTTTTCCTCCCCTGGTCTTTTTTTCCTAAAGAGGGTTTTGGCTAGGGAGGTTTTAATGAGGCACCCTATATTCAATAAATAAAATGAAGGGTTCTCAACCATACAACTTTCCTACGTTTTTACTCTCATATTCGTTTAGGTTCCCCACCCTTACCACAAGTAAGCGGCTCGGGTCGAACACCCTTAACTTCATGTTAATTCGTTTAAGTTCCCCACCCTTACCACAAGTAAGTGGCCTGGGTTGAACACCCTTAACTTCATGTTAATTCGTTTAAGTTCCCCACCCTTACCACAAGTAAGCGGCCTGGGTCGAACACCCTTAACTTCATGTTAATTCGTTTAAGTTCCCCACCCTTACCACAAGTAAGCGGCCTGGGTCGAACACCCTTAACTTGTTGGTTAATTCGTTTAAGTTCCCCACCCTTACCACAAGTAAGCGACCTGGGTGGAACACCCCTAACATGTGCTTAATTCGTTTAAGTTCCCCACCCTTACCACAAGTAAGCGGCCTGGGTCGAACACCCTTAACACACGATATCGCATGCAAACAAACATCTCATACATACACAAATAGAACGGGCAATTAACCAAGAAGTAACCGGCATTCATATCAAACATCAAAATAAAGCAATGTACGAGTTATTACAGACTTAGAATAATTAAACCAAATTGGAAATATTAAATTGAAAACACTAAGCCTCCTTTTGCTTAGCCTCTTCCGTCACCACCTCGTTACCGCCAACATCAGCATCAACCGCATCCTTCACCCCATCCCCTTCTAGGCTAGATTCTGCCTCGTCTATAAGCACACCATCAATGACATCTTTATTGACATCAAACCTAGCGTCATTACCATCAACATTCTCATAAAAAAACGACGCTTGACGAACCCCCTTCTGAAAGCCATTGATGTGTTCTTGAATTATGTAGCTCTTTAAATCCTTTAGTTCACCCTCCAGCTCGTCGTGTTTTTCTTTGATTTCATCATAGTCGGCCTCAAGCTCTATAATTCTGCCCTTCAGCTTTTCTTCAGAATCAAGGCATCGTACCCTCCACGTAGCGAGCCTCTTCCTTTCCACTTCCCACTCCTCCTTCTCCTTCTTCCAAGTTTCCTTCTCTTCATCGTGCTTATCAACTTTCTCCTGCTACTCTTCCACCTTGGTCTGGTTTCCTTCTTTCATCTCTCGTTCGTATAAAGAACCCACACGCCGACTAAGCAACAATGTCTTGCTGCTAAATTCAACCATGGCCTTCACCAAAGCTCTTGGCTCCATATTGTCAATTGAATTTATCAGCGATTCCGGCACATTAATCTCAATGTCTTTCCTAACACTAGTTTCCGGAAGCTCAATCAACCCAGCTTCCGGCCCCTTCACCCCACTGACCGAGCCTGCCCCCATCACGGCAGCTCGCACTTTCTTCACGTCCTTGCCCTTGCCCGCCCTAATAGGCAACTCCGCTTTCCTTTTTGTACCTCCTTGCACGTGGCGTCTACCTACGAGTCCTGCAAATTGGGAACCACAGTGTTCCCGACAACTTTAGCCTTCACCGCCTTCTCCTTACGAAGGGCTTGGAAAAGTGTCAAATTCTTCTTGCCAAGTTGCGCCATATGCCCTGAAGTTCACAACACACAAATCGTCAAAATACTCCAATCAATAACAATGCTCAAAGTTACAAAAAAAAATACCTTCAATATCTATAATGGGGTGAACTGAATTATACACCCTAACTAAGCCCTTAGTGGGCATCTTATCGCTAAATTGTATCAAAGTATCCACCACATCCTTCTCACCCACCGACATATCTTCCCTTGAAATCACCTTACATCTCCAAGGGTTACCGGTCCAGAAGAACGGAAACTTAGTATTACCATCAGCAGTATAAAAATGTGACCGACCAGCCGGTTTTACTACAACTTTGAAGTACCCATATTTGAAATGCTTGAATGACTGAGTGAAGGCATCCAATTTGTTGAGACCAGGCCGGCTGATTAACGACAACCATGTTATCGGACTCTTCGGCCTCGTGACGAAAAAGTATAGGAACGCTCGGGGAGAAGGTTCCAAGTACAGCGCCACGCACAATAATCTGAAAGCTTGCAAGTACGCCCAACTGTTCGGATGAAGCTGAGTAGGGGCAACGTTCAACAATCACAGCACTCCCATAGTGAATTCGTCAAATGGTAGTCGGATGTGGAGCTGTGAGAAGTGGCACATATACATATAGAAGAACTTTACGGCTGCTCCTTCTCGGCCATGGCATGCGCATTCAACAACAATAACCCGCTCTGGAGCAATTATTTCCCTTCGCGCACCCTTTTCGAAAATAGGCGTACAATTCAACCACGATTTTAGTAAACGCGACCATCGGAACAACGATCGCTGAGTCCGCACATCTGCCGCCACCCATTCATATCTGGTCTTCGCCGACCAATTACTCTCAGCCAGCTCCTCGGGCGGATCTTCCTTAATTTCAACCACCTCTCCACTGGGATTCTCCCTACACTACCCACTTCTTCCCTATCACTATTATCATCTCGACTACTCCCGCTATCCCTAAACCGCTCACTACCCGAGTCTGACAACGAAAACCTATCGCTACTACTAGACATACTTGATTTCTTTAGAAAAGATGACGGAGGAGGAAGAGAAGATATCAGACAGCTCTAAACGCACGCGAACGAATTTTTTGCAAATGAGACAGAGTGAATGAACTACAACATCATCTTCATTTATACACACGAATTTCAAGCGTCATAACCCTTTCTTGCAAAAAACATAACTCTTTTCAATCATCACAAAGTACCAAAATGGCAGCGCCAAACCTCCCTAAGTCAGCCTTCTAACACCCTTTCACCTGCCACAAACCTTTTCACCTACCACAAACCTCTTCTAGCCTTAACATTGTTCATCACACTTAAAGGCTAGGGGACTGGTGTATCACACCTAGCCGATCTCGACTAGCATATCAATACATATCATCCTTCACCGACACATCGTATCGGCAAAGGCTGGGGGACTGGTGTACTGGACCTGGTCAACTTAACCATATAAATGACAACCATCACATATATGCCGAAAACAACCCAAGTACACGACTTGGGCCGACATGGACTTAAACTCGTAACTGAACGAAGGCTAAACTAACAACAAAACGGCCAACCTAGGACAATGTGCGGGCAAGGACGACATCCGACAAGTTGAGAAGCAAACAGATCAGATCGCTCCTAAAGACTTAGCAAAATGGAATCCCCCCTGCCATCCAATGAGCCCACAATAGTCGAACTAAGGGCTTGGGCCAATGTAACATCCCTAGCTACCCCTCCTCGGGCCCTAGAGGATGTTAGGTTACTACAGCCCAATAGACCCCAACCCCTCACCCTTCTCCATCCATTCATACTGGGTGGGTTGTTGCCAGTGGGAATCGAACCCCCAACCTGACCTTAAAGTTAATTGGTAATGTTAGCTTTGGATCCTGAGAGCAAAGATAGTAATTGGTAATGTTAGCTTCGAAGCCCCTTTTGTAGGTAACTCCTCCTGTGTCCAAACCGACATGTACCAATCGGAAAGAGGTCAACTGAGGAGATAGCGGACTACATGGGTAAGGTGACGCTTGTGTCTAACTTATCTTGTGTGTTCTCTATAGGAACATATATATATATATATATATATATATATATATATATATATGACATAGTCTAACATATATAAGGTATTTGACATCACTTTTAACCAAAAACCTTAATGGTGTGTTTGCATGAGACAATTTAAGAGAGTAATTTATTTATTTGGAGATTTTGAAATACTTTCATGGAAAATGATATGTTTGGATGAAGAAGTTATAAGAAAATTGAAATTGAGAAATTTTAAGAAGATATTTCAAATAATTAAAATAGTAGAATTTAAAATTTACTCAAACAAGAGGGAAATTGAAGTTCTCTAAGTTATGGAAATGCTAATTGGTTAAGACAAAAAAACTCTACAGGTCCAAAAATTTAAGTCGGGGCAGACAGAAGGTCGACACAAGTCAGTTTGGGTTGAAGGTCGAGTCGAGTCTAGCCATACCGAACATTGAGCCAAGTCGGACCAAGATGAAAGTCAAGTCGGGTTAGGTCGGGTCAAAGGTCGAACTAGGCATGGGCCAAAGGTCAAGTTGGACCAGCTCGGGATGAAAAGATCGAGTTAGGCCTGCCTAGGCTGAAGGTCAAGCCAGACTGGTTTGAAACGAAGGTCAAGTTGGGTCGGCCCAGGCCTAAGGTCAAGCTAGGCAGGCCTAGACTGAAGGTTGAGCTGGGCCAACTTGAAGGTCAAGTTGGGCCGGCCTGATCCTAAGTTTGACTTGATCTAAAAGTCAATACGAGTTATACCGCATTGAATGTCCAACTAAGTTAAATTAGATTCAAGGGTATAGTTAAGTTTGTCGTAAAATAAAAATTAAATTGCTTTATCCAAACAAGAAAAATGAAATTTAAAAAAATTTCAATTACTTCATCCAAACCAATTATTTAAAAAATAAAGAGAATTTAGTTGCAAGTAATTCAATTACTACGTATTTCAATTTCTTGAAATTGTTGAAATCCATAATCCAAACATAAGGTAAGATAATGAATTTATGGGTCTTTCATCTTACATAATGTTTAACCTTGTTATTTCTACTCAATGTGTCACTTTAACTCACACTTGGATTATTTCTAACAATTTTTCCATGAGGTGAGTCCCTTTCATATGGTATATTTTTCTTCAAGTGGACGATAACCTTATTTATACCTTGTTGTTGTGGTTATAGTGACATATTAGCGGTCTAATTATCTGAATAATAACTTTTATAAAATGAACTCGATGAAACTAATTTCTATTTATATGAAAGATTTTTAATAATAAAATAACTGTGTATAAAAATTATTTCCATTTAAAGTAGTTTTTAGAGTATTAGATAGTACATGTGTATTTTTTCATTCAATATAGATAGTTGTAAGATATATTCGTAGTTGCTTTCTAAATTTACTTTAATTCTATGCATAAGATATTTATTCATTTTTCTGAATAAACTTGTTATTTACATTTTATGTAAAAGAGTGAAGATATAGGCAGTTTTTTTTATTAATTTTAGATTTTAGATATGTTGATTTTGGTACATTTTTAAATAGATATTTGACAACAGATATAATATTGGAAACGTAATCGAAAAACTCCTTCCTTAATTGTCAAAGGCAGTTACGTCCATTCAAGTTCAACCACCATTGTTTTCCGTCGTCATTGTCATTTTGAATTTTTTTCTCTTATTAATTAATAATAGAAAAGTGATAGATCAACATCTTAGATATTATAGGTCTCTCGTAGGGATGGCAACGGGACGGGTGGGGACGGGTTTCGCTATCCCATACCCATCCCCGCATAAAAAATTCATCCCCATCCTCATACCCAAACCCAACGGGTATTAAACTTTTGTCTCATCCCCATCCCCACCGGGTAACGGGTATAATCTCGTACCCATACCTGTACCTAGGGATGGCAACGGGGCGGGGACGGGTTTCGCTATCCCATACCCATCCCCGCATAAAAAAATCATCCCCATCCCCATACCCAAACCCAACGGGTATCAAACTTTTTTCCCATCCCCATCCCCACCGGGTAACGGGTATAATCTCGTACCCATACCCGTACCTGTGTTCTAACTACTTCAATATTAATTTTTATAAAAGAAAAAAAATTACGGTAAAGAAAACATAATATTATGAAATATTCAATATTATGAGGATTTTCTTCGATGTCAAATACCTTAAAATAAATTATAATTGTTTACATTTTATATTAGAATACCAAATAAAATTTCATGTGAACCAAAACATTTATTAAATTTGCAAACTACAACATTGATG
>Ga0209589_1002578_pt1 | contig 31515 bp, 19 predicted proteins | sample CowpeawhiteBW_FD_187525 | JGI IMG/M metagenome (GOLD analysis project Ga0209589, IMG submission 187525) | Root nodule microbial communities of legume samples collected from California USA - Cow pea white BW (SPAdes) (version 2) | ecosystem: Host-associated > Plants > Roots > Nodule | place: USA...
GGGGGGGGGGGGGGGGGTTAAATTGGCTTTATAAAACTTTTTCAAAACTTAAGAACCCTTTTCTTTGAATCAGATCGACCACGATATCAGAAAACAAAAGTTGCAGGACAGTACACTTTCAAATGATTAAAATAAAAACAATAGGTTAATCTGTTCATAACTATGAATCAACATATTAAAATATGAAAACAATCAGCTAAAATTATGGAAAATTATGCAGAAATGCGAAATGCATGAAACTCACTCAAATAACATGCACTTTTTTTTATCAAGATTCGTTCTAATCAATATATCTAACTTGATTACACTACTAGGAAACGTAAAGACACATGCAAATTTAACAAAGATTGATTTGCTTGGTTTTCTTGAGATTTAAGTGATGAGCAAGATGAGAGAAAGAATATCACATCTAGTTTACCAAGACAACTTGAACCTGGTTCTCCACTATTATCAAAAGTTTTACGAAAATCACACAAGATTACACTTTTTAATAAAGCACACACACACACACACACACAAATATTTTTGAATCCCAGAAAAATCTTATCCCCAACACTGTAAGAATCCCACTTACATACTTGGAATAACGCCAAGAACACTATAGAGGTACAAGTACAACAAAACTTAATGGAGGCTCTCCCCAGCCAACCAAACACGTGTTCTTCAAGCTTCAACCAAGCCAAAAAGCCTCCAAGATCAACCAAGATCGTTAATCTCCAGTTTCAACTGTGTGATTTATATATATATATATATATATATATATATATATATATATATATATATATATATATAGAGAGAGAGAGAGAGAGAGAGAGAGGGAGGGAGGGAGAGATGGGGAGTTTTCCATAAGTGTATGATTGTTTTTCGCGCTCAAAAACTCAAAATTGTGACTCATCTCTCTGAAAAAACAACTTATATAGCTTGGTCGTTAGTGAATTCAACAAGTTGATTTGTTTGTACCATATGTTGATTTCACTTGACTTAAGTGAAATCAGTCGTTTGAAAAACAATTGAACTGATTGAATACATTCATATAAAAACTATATGCAGCAAGCCTTTTAACTTATTAAAAATCATTTTAACATATTGAAAAAGGCACACCAAGACTAAAAGGACATCTAACCTATGGCATATAGTCTACGACAATATATAAACTTCATAATCTTCACTTCATTTCCAGATTTAGGAAACAAGAAACTTGATCATCAATGCATCTTCATGAATTCTTCATCAACCTCTTATGATCCTTGCACCAAGGTCACTTATGCTAATAGTATTTTACTTGGGTTGTGCATGAATCTTGATAAAAGACTTATACCGAACATGATGTCTGGTTATGTAGTTGTCAAATAAAGTAGACTTCCAACTAGACTCATGTATCGAGATGCATTAGCTTCTAGTGCTCCATCTACCTTTTGTAGTTTCTCATTTGTCACTAGTGGTGTGCTTACAGGTTTGCATCCGTATATCTTAAATTTCTTCCGTGAATCTTCTATATATTTCTTTTGTGAGATGAATGTGCCATTATTTCTTTGACTTACCTATATACCTAGGAAATAACTCATCAAGCTGAGATCAGACATTTCAAAGTTCTTCATCATATCTTCTTTAAACTCCATCAACATCTTTGTGTTGGTTCTAGTGTAAATAAGGGCATCTACATATAGAGAGAGTAAGAGAGTATGTTAACCATAGGTCTTGATGTCTAGTATAGGCTCACTATTGCTCCTCCTAAATCCTTGACCGATGAAATATTGGTTGATTCTCTTGTACAAAGCACAATGAGCTTATTTCAGGCCATATAAATCCTTCTTCAATTTCAACAGTTTGCCAACTTGGCCCCTAATCACAAATCCTAGTGGTTGCTTTATATGGATCTTTTCTTTAATGACACCATTGAGGAATGTAAACTTGATGTCTAATTGGTATATGTTCCATCCTTTTTGTGTTGCAAGTGCTATTAGAGCTCTTATTGTGTTTAGTCGTGCGACTAGACTAAATGTCTCATTGTAGTCTACTCTTGATCGTTGTGAATAACCCTTAGCTACCAACCTTGCCTTGTATTTTTGTATAGTGGATTCAGGTGAAGAATCTTCTTCTTCTGGTTGTTGTTGTGGAGGTGGAGAAAGCGTACTTGAATCTTCCGCCTCTTGAGTTTTTTCTTGAGATTGTTGCACTGGAACTAAAATCTTGCCTTTAACAACATTTTCTTTTTCCCAATTCCAATAAGCATTTTCATCAACCTCAACATCTCGACTAACGATGAGTCTTTTTTTTGTAGGTTGTAGACTCGATAGCCTTTTTGACTGTGTGCTATATCCCAGTAATATTCATTGTATTGTCTTATCTTCAAGCTTGTGCCTCCTTTGATCAAGAATATGTATGTAGCAGATAGATCCAAATACTCGTAGGTGTTTAGCTGATGGATTTCTTCCACTCCAAGCTTCAATAGGAGTGTTGTCTTGGACTGTCTTAGTTGGACATCTATTTACAATATAAACTGTAGTGTTAGGCATACTTTTCTCTTTTAGCATTGATTTTTCCATCTCAATTATTATGCAATTCTTTCTCTCTGACACACCATTTTGTTATGAAGTATATATGACTGTAAGTTGTTGCTCTATGCCTTCATCTTTGCAGAATTTGTCAAACTTGTGAGATGTGTACTCTTTACCACGATCACAAGTACTTTTATCCGTTTTCCACTTTGCTTCTTGATAAGGTCCTTGAATTTCTTGAATATTCTAAAGACTTCTAACTTTGTCTTTAAGAAATAGACTAATGTCATTCTAGAGAAGTCATCAATGAAGAGGATGAAATATCTGTTGTTGTGATGTGAAGGCCTCCTCATTGGTCCACAAACATTAGTATGGATCAACTCAAGTAAGTCTTTTGCTCTCCATGCTTTCCTGTTGAGAATGGTAATCAGTGTTGTTTGTCGAGGAGACATCCTTCACATGATTCATTATTCTCCTTTAAGCATAGAATATCTCTTATCATGTTTTTTTTATCTAAAAGCTTTAAGGCATGTGTGTTGAAATTGCCAAATCTATTATGCCAAAGCCATGACTCATCAACTTCTACCTTCATGGCAATATTAGTTATAGGTTTAAAGCTTATATTATATTTCCCTTCTCTATTTTTACATGAAATATTTCTAACCTTCTATTATTATACTAACATTGTCCAAATTTCTTGTAGTATTGACATTGTCTTTTTCCAAGTGTCTTGTCTTTTTCCACATGGCACATGAAGGATATTTTACTTAATGGGTCATAGAAATGCTTTTAGAATTTTCTTTATTTGTAGAAATTTCTCCATCACTTTTACTTTCTTCATATTGTTTATTCTAAGGCCATAATTTTAGTTTTGATTGAAAGACATTTTTGACCGAGTCTTCTTCACACCTTTTCAATCTTTGTTCATAAGCTACAAGCAAGTCTATTAGTTGTGTTACTGACAATATAGCCAAATCTTTTATTTTTTTTTCGATCGCACCTTTTATTTTCTTCATATTCTTTATTCTGAGACCGTAATTTTAGTTTTGATTGAAAGACATTTTCAACCGAGTCTTCTTCACATATTTTCAATCTTTGTTCATAAGCTTCAAGAGAGTCCATTAGTTGTGTTACTAACAATATAGCCAAATCTTTTATTTTTTCAATCGTAGTTGCGATTGCATCCTTTTTTTGGGGAATAGATATTAAAATTTTCTCAACAATTTTTTTGTCAAGAATATTTTACTCATAGGCTCTCATTTGACTAACTACTTCTTGTATTCTAGAATAGGTCTTTAATGTTCCATATACTTTCATTCTTATTAATTCAAACTCTTTTCTTAGAGAATGAAGTTTAACATTTTATACCTCATCTCTTCCTTGAAACTTCTCCTAGATTGTATTCTAGGCTTACTTTGCACTTGTGGCACCTATTATTCTTGGAAAGATTGTGCCATCAACTTCTTGTTGAAGAGTAAATAAAGCCCTCAAATCCTTCTTCTTGTTTTCCTTCAACTCCTTCTTCTGAGTTGTAATAAGAGTGAAAATGTCTTTTGGAATAGTGAATCCCTATTTTTGGTGCTACTCTTCAAGGCTATGTTTTTCACCTTTTTCTCACTTATTCTTGCTCATTTAACCTATGCATCCCAATTTTGTCCTCCCTTAGCTTATCAAACAAAGCAGTTATGGTCATAATGGATAGAGCCCTTTGATTTTGAGATGGTAGTTACCTTGGATTGCCAACTTCTATCAAGACACTTTAGTTCTTCTTTATCAAACTATTTTCCTAAGCTTGTAAGGTGGTTGCCAATATGTGTGAATCATTTTTGCACTTCATTAATTAATTCTCCTTGTTGCATCTTGAACCACTCATATTCTATTATCAAAGCATGCTTCCTTGCTTTTTTCACATAATTTGTTCCCTCATGAGTGACTTCAAGCACATCACACATGTCTTTTGTATTGCATTGAGACACTCTGAAGAACTTACACATATTCAATGAAGAGGTGTCAACCTACTTGTTATTAACAACATGTTTAGGAGTGTATGGTCCATCCATATTTGCATCCCAAATGCCTTTGTCAATTGATTCATTAAAATTTTCATGTGAATTTTCCAAAATTGGTAATTAACACCACTAAACTTAGGTGGTCTATGTATAGAGGCACCTTCTACAAAAGGAAACTTGTTTTCAGCCATTTCAAAACAATTTTAGGATCAACTTGAATAATTTTCAAGAACCTTGCTCTAGCACTAAAAAAATAATTGTTTTTAATGGGGGTTATATTTGGCGTTTCTGGGGGTTTTAACCCCCCACTAATGGCTTTACCAAGGGTTTGTAATTCCCTTAGAAGGGCTAGCGTGGCTAACAAATTATTTGGGATTTTTAGCAACCCTTGGTAAAGCATAAATTACCTGAGGTATTTGAACCCGCGCTACTACCTGAGTTTTTTCTTAAACCCCCGCTATTGCCTGAGGTTTTTCTGATACCTCTACTATTGCCTAGGGTTTTCCAAAACCTTCACTACTGCCTGAGGTATTAAATAACAATATTTCATAGCAATAGGTATTCCAATTCTACCATTGATCAATTCCATCGTCTTCATAAGTAAATGTTAGTTCTCCAAATTATCCCCACCTCAAGAGAACTAGACAAATGAGTTAATTTCTTAATCTTTTGGATGTTAGCTAGTAAAGTATTTGGGGGCTTCTACACCTAAATCACCACTAGCAAAAACTTAGACACAACATTATAATAACGAGTTGTCACTTCCTTGCTTTTCATATGCAAAATCAGTAAAAAGTTATACCTTTAAATAATATAATTATAGATGTATACATATAGTATTTCACATTCTACATGTTTACTTTTTACCTCTAATATTTAAGTCTTATTTCTTTGTCATATATGTACATCATCAAAATTATTTGTAAGTATATATGAAACATTAAAATGATTACTCGATATATTTATATTTAATAAGCAAGATTAAATGTCTTAGCCAAGCAATAAGATCAAGAGAAAAGGACGTTATGCAATAAAAGTGATTTTTCCTCCTGTTACCAAGTGTTAGACAATAGTAGTGTTTCATAAAAAAAAATACAAATATCTATAGTATAAATAATGGAGGGTATAACAACATACTAAACTATGACGTGTTATGTTTGCACAGGAATCTCAATCTATTCCCTTTCTCCTTTGAAATTCCATAATTAATATTGATTTCTCATTAAATTAGAGTATGAATATCAAAGTATTCTCTAAGAAGCACTTACATGTATAAATGGCAAATGGATTTTCACTGGACAGTTAGTTTTTCATAATTATAATCCAGTGTTGTAATTGTTAATAAGTATTCAATATACTTCACGGAACTTTTCTTCTTTTGGGTTCCGTGTTTCTGATTTTAGTTCTTCTAGTAAAAAAAATTCCTAAAACTAGCAATTATCATATCATAGAGATGTTAAATGAAAGATATTTAATAGGGCAACTTAACATACTAAATACTCAAACAAGTATCAAAGTTGTAAGACCCGGGGAATTTAAATAATTAAATAAATAATTATTTATTAAAGGCGGGTAGTGGGAGCTTTTATGACATTTAATTCCAATTGGTATGATGTAGAAAAGTACTAGCTCAAATGGTTGAGAGTGCTTGATTGCGTTGAAAGCTCTTGGGTTTGAGTCCTAAGTATGTCAAATTGTGCTATTTTTTTATTATATAATTTTAGGAAAATGTTAGAATGCGACGAGTGGTAATATAATCCTATATGTATAGGGATTATCACTAAATAGGAATTGGTTGAATGGTGGTGCATTAGATTTGGTAATAGCATGGTTGTGCGTTGAAGCTTGGTAGACCCAAAGTAAACTTTCTTTTTATGCCAAATTCTTTTTTGCCGGAAGGTGAATGATTTGATAAAATCTAATAGGCATAAAGGACAGCCAAATGGGGGCTAGAAACCATCATGAAATAGCCATTGAATGGCAATTATACTCAACTTTATTGTCATTTTCGTTTCCTACAATTAATCACCATTAAGGGATGGTAAATGGGTCTATTGTGAGGGAGAGAGCATAATTTTTGGGCTGCCATCAGTGTGCATTATGAGAAAAAGGTATTCTACATAGAAAACAGAGGAGGGAGTGAGAAGAAGGGTAGAATTGTGGAAGAACAAAGGGGACTAGTGTGGATCAAGGGAGAACTCAAGGTTTTTGCAAATTGAGCAAGGAATCCAGGTTAGGGGAGTTCCACTTCGTGTTTTGATTTTAATCGTATGAATATGTATTGTATGGAATGCTTGAAGTGTATGTCCTTGCCATTCTCGAGTTCTTTTTGCGTTTCTGAATTTTTCCAGAAACCGCCTGGCGGCAGATGAACTGCCACCAAGCGACGCATGTGTCTAACCCAGTTTTCTGGGATTTCCTATGAACCGCCTAGTGACTGCATGTGACCCACCAAGCAACACATATTATTTTATGCAGTTTTTGGTTTGCGATGATTTCTACTATAATTGAGATGCTTGAGTTGATACATCATGTGCGCGTGTGTGAATTTGATTATGGATAATTGCTTGCAAGTAAGATTCTCATTGATATGATATGTATTTTTGCATGAATTTGGGATTAGGGTTCATGTTGGCATGGAAAATGAGGAGATATGATTTTATGTTTATGATGTGAGTGTGGTTCCATGAAAATGATATTAATTTCAGTAAGCACAAATTTTATAAGTTTAATTGAACACAAAAGGGGTGCCAAATTACATGACATAATTGAGGATTGGGGGATTTGGCGTTCATATCGGTGCAAGAAAAATCTAGGCAAAACCTGGAAATGTATGCATCGCTTGGCGGCACATGAACTGCCGCTAGGCGACACATTAGACAACATGATGTTTTGAATTTTTATCTGTGGTTCGCGTTCTAGGGGAGTTTATCTAGTAGTTGGTGTCTAATATAGATAATTAAGAATAAGGTATAGGAATAACGTACTTACAAATAATAGGATTGTGTCTATGCATAATTGTGGGATGAATGTAATCAAAGAGTGTGAAGGTAAGCTTGCATGAAGTGAAATGTGCATAAGGTTTGTTATGGAACTTTGTTATAACGTACTGAAGTGAATGTGGGATGAAATTCATTGTGGTATGTTTTATTTGGTAAAAGTATGGGGACTATATTTTTAGAAGGTATAAAAGATGGGTTGAGTTCAACTTGTGTATTCATGATGTGTATGTTAAATTCCAATCCAAACATGTGATTATGTATGATTTGTAATTGTGCCATGGTTATTGGTGTTGCGTGTTTGAGGTTCGAGAGAACATATCTAAAGATGCCATAAACCAGTAGCATTGCACTACTGGTATAGCGCCTGGTGACGTGGGACGAGCCACCAGACGATAGAAACCAAAATAGTGGCAGTGGCCACTAGATTCGCGTAGCGCCTGGCGGCTGGGGAGGTTCTGCCAGGCGGAGTTGGCTAATAAAGGCACTGGGGGGGAAGGCTTGTCACCTGGCGACGGGAGAAGACCTCCAGGTGGTCTGGAACCAAGTTCCGCCTAGCGATGCAAGAGGTGCGCCAAGCAATTTTGGGTGCAAAGTTGGATCGCGAGGAGGATTCCTACATAGCTTTGCATGGAGGTCATGATGCGATGCTTTGCGTGGGACCTAGTTACGAGTGTGACTTGTATTGGGGTAACATGTGGCCACTCGAAGTTGTAGCCTGATGGTTTTGGAAGTCCAGTGGAGTGTGCGAGATCATGGCTCGTATGGATGGATTCTGGAAGATTGCCCTCTTTAGTGTAACTGATTGAGTTGGTAGTCTTGGGACAAATACAGATGCGGTTCGTATTGGGGAATTTTACTTGGTGTCGCGGATCGTGGTCATGGCAATTTTATTCCCGCATGTGGACTATTAGGTGGTGGTCTGTAATCAGAGGGGCGAGCAGACACTCGTGCAACAAAGATCAATCAGTGTACTTATCAAAGGACGTAGAATCAAGAGGCGTCCAAAAGAAGGTTTGGAAGCGAGGATTGAGTAGTGGGGGTGCTAACATGAGTCATGGTTTTAAATGTTTTACTATTGCATGTATTAATTTTTATTGTAATTGAGCTCACCCTATATGTGTGTGTTTGGTGATGATCATGTAACTCGTTAGATGGGAGCAGATGTTGATGCAGGTGAGCAAGTGGAGGCTTAGACGTAGAGTGGGGCCAATCGGGGATTTTTACTTAATAATGTTTAGGGGATATTTTATAATGGGTTTTATGAACCATTTATATTTGTAATAATTGAATGCTGTATGGATTTGAAAATTGGCGCGTTGAAATAAAGTTTTAAATTTCTCGCGTTTTTGGGAAAGTATTTATTAATAAATGCGATTTTATTATTATTTTCTTATTTTAATCTGTAAATAAGTAATTTCCGGCTAGGACATTACAAAAGTTACATAAATAAATTAAAAAAACAAGCTATAGGATCTTTTGTGACAAGATAGTATACAAAATCAAAGCTTCACCTATATAAAAGTAGCAGTTTGGTAAAGTGGGGGGGGGGCTAATTGCTCTAAAAGGATCAAACTTGTTCTCAAAATTCATCACTATTGTAGCGATACTAGGCTCCCCTAAATCTGCTTCTTCAAGCAGAAAAAAGTTAGCATTTATACATAAACATATAAACCATATGTGTGTGTGTGCGTGTGCGTGTGTGCGTGCGTGTGTGTGTGTTACTCTAAGGAGGAATAAAATACATTACCACATTGTGACAAGGCAACTTGGTAGAGTTATTTAGCCTGAAATTTTTAGAAAGGAAGAAAACTAACTTAATAAGTATTGTGATACTTGGTAAAAAATGAGAAAGTCCTAATATAATAGTTCTATTATTGGCCTAAAGCTTGTTAAAATAGCGCTAAAAAAGTCTTCTAGCTCATTTATCAGAATATTCATTCATGCAAAGCCAATAACATTTTACTAATAAAAATGTTTTTGAAACTAAGAACTGTTATTCTATGAATATCTGGATATGAAAAAAGTTAGAGAAGGGGAACTTCTAAAAAGATGGTTACTGGAAAGTTACTTAGAGAGGAATGTGAAGGGAATATACAAAGTCATTCATGCTTCTAACTATAACAAGTGCTTTTTTCAATTTCCAGTTGATAACTATACAATTATGATCCTGCACCAGAGAAATGCAAATTTAATATTCACTGTTGCAGGGAAAGATATGTCATTAGAACTTATAAAATTTATGTGACTGAATAAAAGGAAAACAAATATATAACTCATAACTGCGGAACGTAGAGTAAGAAGAAAAATAATGGATCCAAAAAAATTGCAACTAAGCAAAAACTGACAAGAACCTTGTTCTAATGTCATATGAATTTAGAGCGAGGATTCATATTTCCAAGAGCAAAGGATGAACATAGAGAATAAAATTTTCTAGCGAATCCTTTGGCATCCCCATTAAGAGCATTCTGAAATCGTAAACATTGAAAACTGAAGAACAATTGCCAATGTGAAAGTGATAGCAAATGATATATGTCTACAGAGGCAAATAGAAAAGTATACAAATTTTGGCAATAAAGTGAATGAAATCCTCTAAAGAACTTAATATTTTTTACGCATGTCCACAATAATCGTTTTGTCATCTTGCATGATATTCTAAAAGACTTGGCAATTTATCAAAGCACTCAGGAACAAACTGAACAGATAAAAAGACTAATGATTGGCATGGTTGACAATGAACCAGAAAGGTGGCTTATGGCGAAACAACAAGGCATTTTGATCCAGTTATACAGAGAAAAACAAAAAAGAGACCAACCTGACTCTAGAAGGGAAAGCCACACTCGTGAAATTGAAGCAATAGTAAATCATCATCGACGCAGTCGCGTACCTTCAAAGCAACAATGAACTTGCGAAGTGGCTAGGAACACTTAAAGGGTGTGAACCTGCAACACGTTGTGAGCATTCGAAGTAGCTTCAAACCATGAAAACTTCACCAGAGCAGTTGTCGTGAACAAGTGACACAGACACCATATCACCCCAAATACACCACAAATATTGAAGTAAGATGCACTAGAAAAAAATCTGTTGAGATTTAAGACATGAGAAATTTAGAAATCAAAAGAGTAGTGAAATCGTTTACGTTTACTAATTGAATGTTTCGATTCAAAGATGCAAGAGCAAGATTGATGACGAAGAGTTGCGAGCACCAGAGAGTGAGATTGTTCTTCCTGATTAAACGACGAAGATTAAAAAATTTTAGGTAGATAACACGGTTCATTATAAAACCATTGTCACATATCACGGGTTTAGAAAACCCCCCATTACGGGTTGGTCTATCAGAGGTTATTACAACCTCCTTTAAAATACCCCCGCTAAAATATCTTTTTTTTCTGTAGTGTAGATACCAATTGTATGTAATGAAATGACTAATTTAGCCAAGAAAGAGGGGGTGAATTGACTTTTTTGAAAACTTTAATTACTTTTAATTTCTTAAAACCCATTAAATTGAATCAGACCAACCACGAAATCATAATTCAACTGCTAATGAACGATACACTTTCAATCAATTAAAAACATGGATAACATATTGACTTATTAAACAAATAACACATCGGTATATTTCAATAGATCAAAATACAAAAACAATTAATTGAAATACTGGAAATTCTGCAAAATTACGAATTTAAAGATAAACTCAGAAACAATGCTTAAAACTTATCAAGATTGATTTCAATCAACACAATTAATAGAGATACATGAGTTAGATAACTTCAAATCACTCAAGAACCATTAAAAGACTAAACAAAAATTTCTTGAAACTTTAAATTAAGAGCTAAGGAGAGAAGGAAAGATACATACACAAGCACATAGATTTTTATACTGGTTCACTCAAAATTGAGGTACATCTAGTTTATCAGGACAACATGAGCCTAATCATGCACTATATCAAAAGTTTTACAAAATCACTCAAAGATTACAATTTTGAATAAAGCAAAATATCAAGATTCTTGAATCTCACAAGAATCTTATCCTCTACACTGTAAGATCCCACTTACAGACTATGAATTACACTAGGAACCATGCACAAAACACAAGAACAACCAAACCTGAGTTGTCGCTCTCCCTAGCCAACCAAAACACGTGTTATTCTAGCCTCAACACAAGCAAAATTCCTTTAAGATTCAAAAGATCTTGAAACACCAGTTGCACACTGTGTAATCCAGAGAGAGGGAGTTTTCTAAATTTGTATCACTATTTTTCATGCTAAAAAATCTCAAGTGTTACTCCACTATCTAAAAAATAAGCTTATATAGCTTGGTCATAAGTGCATTCAACATGTTGATTTGTTTGTACACTTTGTTGATTTCACTTGACTTAATTGAAATCAGTCAATTGAATAACAATTCAACTAATTGAATACATTAATACTAGAACTATATACAACAAGTCTTTTAACTAATTAAAAACCTTTTTAACATATTGGAAAGGATAAACACAAGACAAAATACATTTATCATGTCATATAGTCTACAAATACAATACAATTTTCAAGCTATAAAATTTTCATCATAACTCTAGATCCAACAGATCAGAAGCTTGCTCACCAACAAATCTTCATCAATTCTTCATAAACCACACATGATCTCATGCACTTGCTTCATCAAATCCATGCATCAAGGTCACTTATGGTAACAAAAACATGAACATGCGAGGCATATGAGTGAGACCGAGCTGGTCACAGACAATATCAAATGATTTCACAAAACCCCAACTATTGGGATAAAGTTGAATCAAAGCCACAAACAGAGCTGGTAGAAGGCCACTCTCAAAGTCAGATAAGGGAAAGAAGACATCAAAGCCTCGAAAATACTCGTAAGCGTACACACAAACGTCTTACCCCTTACCGGAAGAAAACCCTATCACTAAGAGAACACAAGAGAGCAAGAAGTTCGTTAGAGTAGAAATTGAAGGTAGTCATCAACTCTGTTAAGTTCACCTCTGTAACGAACTCGGAGGCATAAAAGGCCACCTTGTCTAGAATCCATGTATACATAGGATCCATAATAGGGGAAAGCAATCACACTTAAGAGTCGAAAGGGCAGACGACTCAGCCTAAGTCACAGAAGGCGTAACAACCTTATCCTTGACCAACTTCTTCCTTTTGAGGGCTACAACAACAGCCCTGGAAGAAGCCACGAAAAAAGGAGTAAAGGAAAGAGGTTCCGCAAAAGAAACACCTTCGCTCGAGGCAAAAGGAGTATCGAGAGAATAAACCTCACTCCTGGGGGTGATCTCCTGCTCCAACATTGGATGTTGTCAACGACGACCAGTAAAAACAAGGCCAGAAGAGGAAGAAGAAGAAGACATACCTATGGAAGCAGAATAAAGTCGAAGAAGAGAAATGGAAACTTGGACAGAGAAGAACAAACGCAAACATGAGCAAGAGAAATGGAGACGAAAGCGATCATAGAGGAACCAACGTATAAGAAGAATTTGAAAAGACAAAACGCCTCAACAGACGTCGTTTTGATCCAAGAACAGTCACAATCCATCAATGTAACATCCTAGCTGAATATTACTAATTTAAATAGATCAAGATAGAAAATTAATAATTAATCAACGTTTAATAAACCTTTTTTTTCCAAAACGCGAGAAAATTTTCAAACTTTATTTCGAGCTTTTAAATCAAAAACCATAAACCAGTTAAAATATTACAATTTCAAATCTAAAAATCGTACTGAAACTGAAACAAAAGAAAATACAAGTCTTTAAATCAATTCCCCACTAGCTCTCTATCCAACGTTAAGCATCCACATCCTCACCTACAACACCATCTGCTCCCGTGTAACTAGTTACTGTAACACCCTAGGTGGATATTACTAGATAAATCAATTATCATATAATTTCTTTGGAATTGAAATAATATATAAAGTTCCCAAACGCGAGAAAATTTAAAACTTATTGCGTGAAAGTTCAAACACGTAAAATTCATCCTAGTTAAAAGTCCTTAATAGAAGATAAAACATAAATAACACCCATTACAAAATGTCTATAATTCAAACATAAAGGAAACCCACGTGGTTCTCCCCGCTCCATCTCTAAGCATCAACATTCTCACCTAGATTCATATCCGACTATGTTAACCAATTTTAGTTCATCGACTCCTTTATAAAGTTCCACCCCAATCTCATGACATATATGAGAAAGATCCATTCACAACCATGGTCCTTAGGGATTATCATGCTTCAACGAATCTAGTCGCTCGTGGTCCAACTCTACGAACCTCCCCGCCCATAGTCAACCTCTACGAACCTACTTCTTAAAACCACTTCATAAAAAAATAAAAAAATAAAACTAAAGAAAGGAATGGTTGCACCCAAAATCACGTAATGTGATTGACTAAAGGAAGGAATACTACCTTTAAAAAGGAGTGGGAACCGCGACTAAAGAAACATTTCTCTAATAAGGAGTGTGGACGTGACTAAAGAAACAATGTCATGCACTTATGTAAGAACCACACCACCAAAAGCTTAAAGGAGGAAAATAGGGAATGATTAAATATATGCAAATGGGTTGGTACCTTCTCTCTCCCAAAATGCGTGTGGTAAAAAAGAGCAAAGCTGCAAAACGTAATCACCATCATGGCCATGCATGTTATCACATAAGTTCACAAAACATAAAATAATAATGAAACTAAGAAACATAAGTTCAATGACCCTTGCTTCCTTCCAAAACGCACCACTTAAGGGAAGAGGAATACCACTTTACATGGCCTACACCCAACAAATAATGAGAGAGCAAAGTGCTCATGTGTTGCACAATACCATGACTAGTTCACGAAACTGCAACAGTGCAAAAAAGAAGGGAAAAGCCCAATGCCACCTTAGGATTTTCTCCTCCTAGAAACTTCCTCGATGATTAGTGGCAACGAAACCGCACCAAACATTCTACTGATGCAAAACGAACAACATGCAGTTTGGGTTCTTGACGCACCAAGGACAAAACAAACTATAACAACAATTCACAATCGCAAAAGAGCTTGATCACAGAACCCTAAGATTCCATACACTCCCCCCCCCCCTCACTTGATAAACCTTCATTTTAAACCACCAGCTATATATCCCCAGGAGCTAAACTCATGGTCCTTCGACGATTTATAAACAATCTCACTACACGCGAGTGAGTCCAAAAAGACTACCAAAACAACAAAATCTACATAAAACAAATTACTATCTTCATCACGCACGAGAATAGTGGTGTGCAATGTCAAAATTGGAATCACAGCCCGTAGAGAAAAACACACAGCAAAATGCAAACAACACTTATCTCATTTGATATATTTCATACAACAAACATCAATAGTAACAAAAGATAGACTAGGCTACTAGGTTCAACTCCCCTTACTTTATTTCCTTGCTCCGAGTGCAATCCCAATGATTCCTTCTTGTCTCCAAGGCTTTCAACCCTTGTCTCCACTCTACTTCCTTTTAGCGCTCAACAATTCTCCCAATTCACAGTTTCTCAGTCTCCTTCACTCTCTTTTCTGATGGTTCACTATGACTCGCTCAACAATTCTCCTAATTCATAGTTTCTTAGTCTCCTTCACTCTCTTTTCTGATGGTTCACTATGACTATTAAAACATAAAGAGAGCCTACTTCACTCTAGCCAAGATTTGAACCCATATCCTTCCAAACCATCAAGCACATGCAAACAAACAAACTATCACATGATTCATGTCAATTCACACATAGATACAAGCTTAAACCATGTTTCCGCATTAATAATATATTGGCAAAATAAAACATAATTACAATATCACGCTAATGGCACACACAAGACTCGAACCCAAGTCCTCTCAACACCACAAGTACTCTTAACCATTTGAGCTAGTATTATTCCTTACCTAGGACTTGTCAATAAATTCTCTTAGGGTACTTCCCACCCACACTTATTTCTAATTTATTTATTATTTTTTATTCTAATTTTCCGGATCTTACAGTTACATGATCATCACTAAACACAAACAAACATGATGAGCTAAAATTAATAGAACGAATAAACAATACTCTGAGACTTAAATCTTGATTATTAAGTTTAAACCAATGACCCCTATGAGGACTCCCATCTTTAGACTTAAGTAACCACGACCACCACCGTGCACATCCTGACTCTACACCCTCTAATGATATCCTTAAGATGACTCTTGCTGCCACAAGCTCTAACTCTTCACTATACTGAAACTACCTCTTGAGTTACTGGCAAACTTGGAACAGTTTCTGCAATGATGAGTGCCTTCACAATTATCGCACTACAACCCCTAAGATAAAGATTGAGAACGGTTGTACGGTGTCTTTTGTTGCCTAGTCTCAGATGTATTCTTATGCGACCTTGTGACCAGATTGGGTCCCATCTCCAGCTCCTCTACAGTTTTGGCCTTCTCCACCAAAGCTAGGAACTCTCTAATCCGCAGTGGTACCAAAAACCTGCGCAGCTCGTGCTTCAAGCCTCCCTTAAACGTTTTGCAATGCCACTCTTCGACAATCGCCCGCGAGTAGAATCTTGCCAGGTACTTAAATCAGTCCACGTAGGCCTGAACAAACCGGTTGCCCTACTATAGGGTGAGAAACTCAGCTTCCAGCACCTATTAGGCGGTAACTAGAAAGCACTTCTCCAAGAATCTCGTCCTAAAGTTGGCATAGTTCACCTCTTCTTGTCGGGTCTGCAATTGTTGTTGCATCCTCGTCCACTAGTGCTCAACATCTCCAATAAGGAGAAAGGTGGCAAAAGTGAGTTGTTGCGCCTCAGTACACGTAAACACCATGAATATCTTCTCACCCTCCTTGAGCCAAGCATTTGCTTCGTCAGGAGCGCTTCGTCACTGAACTTAGACGGCTTATGCTTCAGAACATCTTCCATCCTAATCGCTTGAGGTGGCAAAATCATCACTCTCAGTTGAGTTGCAATAGGTTGCATCGCGCCTACTATTCGATGGATTGCGTGTGCAATCTCGTCAACTTTGGCATTATTTCTTCACCTTCTGTTTGTCATTGCTTGGATACACCACATATTCAACTGATGAATCAAACAACTTAATTCCAACTAAGCAACAAAATTTACAATCAACAACAACACATCAGTTTCACAATCAAAACGCGATAAGCTCACTTCCCAAGGACCCAAAAATCCTTTAAAATCATGGCTCTAATACCAAATGTAACATCCTAGCCGGATATTACAAATTTCAATAAATCAAGATAGAAAATTAATAATTAATCAACATATAGTAAACCTTTTTCCCAAAACGGGGGACAATTTTCAAACATTATTTTGAGCGTTTAAATCCAAAACCATACACCTGTTAAAATATTACAATTTCAAATCTCATAATCGTACTGAAATTGAAATAAAAGAAAATACAAGTATTTAAATTAATTCCCCGCTAGCCTTCTCTCCAGCACTAAGCATCCACATTCACACATGCAACACCATCTGCTCCATGTAACAAGTTACACGATCATCGTTAAACACAAACAAATAGGGTGAGCTAAAATTAATAGAAAGAATAAACAATACAATGAGACTTAAATCTTGATTATTAAGTTTAAACTAATGACCCCTCCGAGGACTCCCATCCTTAGAATTAAGTAACCACGACCACCACCATGCATATCCTGACTCTATACCCTTTGATGATATCCTTAAGACGACTCTTGTTGCCACAAGCTCCAACTCATGGTTCCACCATCTACCGACCACCGCCTATAGATCACACATGGAAATTATCCAGTTACAGACTACAATCTGTAACACCGAGTGGATCTCCCCAATACAGACCACAATTTGTATTCATCACAAGACTTTCAGCCTCACCGACTCCCATTGTGAAGAGCAATCAAGTAAGCCATCAATATTAGCCACAACGAGCACACTCACACCAGAATTCCATTACCATCAAGCTCCAACCTAAATGGCCACGTGTTTAACTCGCCATTACAAGCTACAACTCATAAATGGGCCACCAACAAGTAATATCCTCAAGGCCTTCATCCAAAGCGGTGTAAAAAATCCTCCAACACAACCCCACTCTATACGTTGAATCGCTTGATGCAACTCTAGCGTCACCAAGCGAAACATCGTTCCAGACTGCCTTGCGGTCACCACACGCCGCAAGGCACCACACATTTTCCAAAGGTTCATATTTCACAAATATCGCCTAGCGGGTGCATCCTCACCGTCAAGTGCCACACGTTCCAATGGCCATTGCTCCCAGAGTTGTCGCCTGGCGGAATCAGCCCCACTACCAGGCGCTAAGTGTTCCAATTACCTCCTGCTTTGTAGCTCTCGCCTATCGGTTCCAACCTCGCCGACAAGCGCTACACCAGTAACTCGCACTGTATTGGTTTTAGGCACTCCAAAAATTGTAGGCACATCAATTATGCAATTTCACACATCCAGAACATCAATCCTCCTTAGTATGACCCACTACAACTCAAATAACCCGTACTATCTTTGGTGCCTCCCTTTCTATGCATGTTAATACATCTATTCCTTTACTTAAAAGTCAAGATTAGCATTCTGCTTCAACTTATGAAGGATACCAGTTCACATCAAGTGTAATCAACATCACTCTACAACATACTAACCACACCTTAATATCCCCACCTATTCAAGCCCTTATACATAAAATTCCAATACTTACAAGTTTGAACTAGGGAATGAGTCACCATTCTTACAACTAAGACATGACTAGCCACTAAAATATTTTATAACTCAGACCACACCATCCACTTCACCAACCCATTTTTTTCCTTATTGTTCCAATTCTTATTCCATTCCACACCTAGTTGATCCAAGTCCTTCAATGTTGTTTACTACTTAACATTCACAAGGTACCTACAATCCAATCTTATCCTATTTCCACCTAATTAATTTCCACTTAAATCCCCCAATAATTTTCCCAACGCGGAGGCCACACAACCAACACAAGCTGCTGGTTTCCATGTGTTGCTTGGTGATAAGGATATGCCGCTAGGTAATGCATCAAATTCTAGCATTTTCCAGAATTTCCTGCACCTGCGAGTAAACCCTAAATCCTTAAAATTTCACCTCACTCATCCAATTAACACAAGAACCCATCCAATCCTATTGTATCGCATGCTTATGTAACCCATATCAATTTCAAATTACCAAATTACTATCCTTAGAATCCAAAATCATGTATACCAGTCATTCCCCACCTTTGTTGAAAACCCCCAACCTCCTAAGAGCATTCGATCATCAAACTACCCTCCATCGTAGAAATTTTCAATAATTTACATTCACAATCATTCGCATATGATCATAGGCATTTCTAGTGCAATCAAAACATCACAAAACTCCAAAAACTGCAGAACCCGAAACATTCGTGTTCGTGTCGCCTGGTGGTTCTTTCTCGTCGCCAAGTGGTTCTATGCAGAACCCACAATTCTGGGTTGAATCACATGAGTCACCTGGTGGGCCTTAATTGTCGTCAGGTGGTTTCTGAAAATTTTCCATAAACTCAATGAAACCAGAATTTTTATAGAGCAAAGAAACACCCAATGCATCCTTACATCATGTCATTACATCGAAAAAGATAAAAATACAATTACAGCTCCCCTAACCTAGTTTCCTTGCTCCAAGAGTGCTTCTAGGACTTCTCTTGCCCAAGGTTTGGTCCACTCTTGACCTCTCGTAATGGCAGCCCTTTTCCAAGCAATTCATTCTCCTTATAGGTCCAAAATAACACTTTGAGGATTCCCCTACGTTGCCACACTCATTGTTCCCTCTCTATTTCACCAAATCCCATTTTCTCGTCACTTTTCAGCACTTAATTCAATTTAATTACTAAAAATAACAAATTTGATGATTTTTCTCAGTCTTTCGGGTAGGATTTCTAAACCTTCAAATTCAAGACAAAAAGGAATTTGGTGAAAAGAACATATTTAATGTCAATCAAGGTTTGAACAAACAACCACACAATTACCAAGCCAATGTACAACCAATCAACCAATCCATGTTTTGTTATACATCTATGATTATATTATCACACCTCATGATCAAACATACAGGCAAAATAATAAAACAATTAAATTAACACAATAATGGCATACATAAGACTCAAACCCAAGTTATCTCAACACACAACCAAGTACTCTCAATTACTTGAGCTAGTACTATTGCTTATCTTAACTCTCCAAAATAACTAACTTAGGGATTCCCGCCCTCACATTAATTAAATAAATATTTTTTTATTTATTTAATTTTTTCGAGTCTTACATTCAACGCTTCACTTCCCAAGCACGAACCACTCTTATATTGGCACGCTAAATCTTGATTAACACATTTAATGCAACGAGACAACACAATCATTGTGACACTTTAAAAGAAAACCCTTCATTAATGCTCCACAATTCCAATAAAGCCTGCCTAGCTCAGTAGCACGTCTCAAAGTCAGCCTGATTTGAAAACACAATCTAAAGTCTACCTAAGTCAACAACCCATTCTAAAGCTTGCCTAACTCATTAACACATTCTAAAGCCTCCCTAACTCGACAACACATTCTAAAGCATTTGACGACACTCAAAAATACCTGCTAGGATATGTAGAAACTTCCTTCATATATATTACCCCAAGTTCTGCCCAAAGCCAACATGACAAACCAGTCCATCTACCTACAAGGTTAAAAGCGACCTTTTACAATTCGACCAAGAGACAGTCAAAGCCACAAAAAGCTAGCCTCACGAACTAATCACACTCTTATTTATATATGCTCACACTTTTTAACTTCTCTTTTAATTAAGTTTTCTTTCTTTAATTTGTAGGATGTTTTAATCACTTTTAAAATTCATATAATATTTCTTTTTACAACATAAGATGATATTTTTGAACCCGAGTATCATGTATACATTTCAGTCAATAACAAAATCATTTTTCACCCCTTTTTTTACCTTGTGGAAAGTATTTTAGAATGTAACTAAAAAGAATGAGCACATGCTGTTTTTTTTTGGAGTGTACTAAGAAATGAAAATGTTTATTACTATTGAGAGGGTAGTATTTCCTTTTATTTTCATCTTCTCCATTAAGCAGATCCTTAGATGGGAAAGCTATATTTAGAATTAGTTCTCATGTTGAAAAATAAAATATTTAAATTGATTTCTAGTGAGCTTAACTACAAATAACAATTAATTATTTAAATTGAGCATGAGAATGCAAATTAAAACTGTGTATTTATGTTTAAATTGTTAAAATATTTTAGTTTATTTTATAATCTACTTTAAATTTATATTATTATAAATTATAATTTATTTATTATTATTCGATATTGAAATTGTATATTCTTTTAATAATGAATCATTTATAATATTATTATTTTTTATTTTTGTAAGAAAAACTATTTAATAAATATTTTTATTTTGACCACTTTTCTAATCAAAATGACAGAAAAATGTTCTCGTGGTAAAATTTAGCATATGATTTAACCACATGTGCTTTTATTTTTTTGTTTATTGTTTGCAATTATTAAATAGACGGGTTTGATCATTGGACCAGTTTAGGTTGTGGGCTGGTATATGTTGGAAGGGTTACTATTCTCACATCCCATAATATTGTTATCACACTCCAACTTTTTAAGAATATATTTTACTAAATTTACAATAAAATCAAGTATTTATGTTCAATTTAATTTATAAGACACAATAAAAACATGTTTCCATTATATATTTTGATTTTCATTTGCAGTCTTTCTATTCTTTCTTTTACTAGTCACTAATATAATATTAACAATATCAATTATCAATATTAATACTCTTAAAGAACTGTGTAACGCATTATCAATGTCAAAATCCATACAAAATAATGTAAAGCATAAACTAAAAATAGATAAATCTAAAACATTAGGAAACTAAATCAAATCAAACATAAAATAGGACTCTTTATGTTCTTAAATAAAACACTTTGTTGAATTTCATTGTCTACTGTTTTAATAGATTGTTTTTTCCTAATTGTTCCTTGAATGAACTACTTTCACCAAAACACCGTTTTTAATTATTTTAATCCAAATATAATAAATTTTAGGGTTAAATATGTTTTTGTCTCTCAAGTTTCAGTGAAATTTGGAATTAGTCCATCTTTGAAACTTTAGACCAATTTAGTCTTTCATATTTAAAAATGCGTGGATTTCATCCTTTTAACCAAATTTCGTTAAGTTAAACTAACGTTTCAAGCGCATTTCATGTTAGTATTTGAAATATTTATGCCTGTTGACACATTTTCTCTTTAATATTAGTTCAAATATTATCGTAAATCGCGTTTTAAACGTCACATAAACATAACAAAATTTGGTTAAAATGACTAAATTTACGTATTTTTAAATATGAAGGATTAAATTGGTCTAGAGTTTCGAAAATGGACTAATTACAAATTTCATTGAAACTTGAAGGACCAAAAACATATTTAACCCTAAATTTTATCAAATATATCACTACAAGAAAATGCATCATCAGTAATCAATTTTAGTGATAAAAAATTGTTAGTCACTATAGTGACCAATTTTTATACAAACTTACAAAGTAAAAAATTATTAGTTACTGAAATAGTCACTATTACGAATAAAAAAATATAATTGATCACTAATTTGGTCTTATTAGCTACCATAGTTTTGGCTACCAAAGGAAATTGGTCACTAAAAATTAGCTACCTAGGTTTTGGCTACCAAAATGACATAGTTTCTAAATTGGTCTCTAATTAATTAATGACCAATTATAATTTTTTATTTATAATAGTAACTATTTTAGTAACCAATAATTTTTTATTTTTTAAATTTGTATCTAAATTTGTCACTATAGTGATTAACAACTTTTGGTCACAAAAATTAGTTACTAATAATGCATTTTCTTGTAGTGTATACACTAGTTCATTAATGAAGACAATAAAAAGTAATTGTACTATACTGGACTCGAACAAGATCGGCATGAACTAATATTACTAGAAGCCTAGACAATTGATTATACAAAGAAGAGACGCCTACATATCGGGCGAAATATATAGACCATACAACTCCTCTTTAACCAGAAAATCCTTATAGCCATGCGCTATATCTGAAGTTTGGGCCTTAAACCAAGCCCATAAAAGCCCAATAAGAACCCAACCCATAAGCAAAGCAAACTGTGATTAATGTTCTATAAATACAGATGAACCCCATGAATTAAAGGTACGTCATTCATTAATACTAAAAATTGAGATTTAACTTTGAGAGTCTTTGATGACTTGATCGTTGGAGTCCTTTCTGCAGGTAACCTCTAACATGTTTTACCTGACAACAAGATACAAAGACATGTCGAATAAGGCTGAAGAGTATCCATCCAAAAGATTCAAAGCTTGGGCTAAGATAAAATTTGAGTCTCATAATAATATGGTATTGTTTTCGTAAGAACATAAATAAAATAAAATAGTAATACATAAATGACATGGATATAAATAGAGGAGTTACGCAACAAGACATACATGAAAAATAAATAAGATTGAAAATTTACGGTAAGTTAAAGTAAGGGAAGAGTTAGAGAGAAAATCAAAAGAAGAAAAGAAAGAGAATGAGAAAGGGAAAGAAGCTAAAATCTGCCTAAAATTATCAAAGGTTGGGATGAGACAAATACCATTTTTATTATATATTTATTTTCTTAATTATTCTATGCTATTTTAATTGTGTGGGATGTCATTAACCTCATCTTATTTCTTTTACTTACTTAATATATGTTATTGTGTGGGATTTCCCTAACTTCATCTTCTTAAATTATCATATACTACCCTAAATATTATTATTTCTAAATTTATATATATTTTAGATAATAAGTATGCTAATATTATAAAATTATATATATATATATATATATATATATATATATATATATATATATATATATATATTATACACACATTCAAATCTTCACTTATATTCTATTAAGCATTTATATAGATAATTCTTATTAAGTATCTATCTTAATATCTAATTACCTAATTATTCGCTTAAACATATTTTATTGTTGGATTAATAGTATAAACTTTATAGGATCAATACCTCTATATAACCAAGAGGTTATAGATTCCGAGTAAGTAAAATGTTAATCATAAACCACTTAATAAAACCTAAAAAATCCTCACACACTCTTTAAACAAATTACTAACTTATGCCAATAAGTTAATATCAATAAAAGAAGCATTTCTCTTCAAGTAACGTTACCCTAATACACTAAGCACATGATATTTTCAACTAGTTTATTAATCCCGTTTCATTTAATCAATGCCACATATAAAACCTTTAATAGTACAATAATTACCGAAAACATTACAAAGTAACCCAAAACCTAATAATCATGAAATTAGTTGTCTCGTGCCCTACTAAAGGGTATCACAGTAGGGTATGAGGATGCTCTAGATCGTACACAAAGTTTCCTTTGTCAAAATATCGAAACTTTTGGTTTTGCAGAAAGTAGTAGTATTAGCTAGGACATTCGGGGAGCAATCATAAGTAGAGAATAAATAGAAAAATAAATGAATGTCGACTTGACTTTGTAAAACTAAAAAAAAGAAATCATTATGGAATTTGGTAAAAATAAAAAGAAAAAGAAAAATGCACTCATGAAGTGATTGAATACGCAATTAGAAGTTTCGTGGGTTGAATGAGGAAAGCGCAATCAGTGAAGAACACATTTGCAGAGATGAGAAGAGAAGAGGTAGCTTATCTTTGATGAGAAGCTATTATTAAGACGTTCAAATTAAGGAATGCTTTATGTACTTTCAAGTTGGTTCGCTTTATCGTTTTAGCCCCCCGTAATAATAAGAACAGAAAATAAAGTGGTTTGTTTCCTTTGTGGTGTTTAAGGTCATAATCACTTTTAAGCCAAAAAGCCCTTTTCATTCAGTAAAAGCACAATTTATTCGCAAAATTTACCAGAAACGAGTCGCTAGATGTCAAACACAATCGATAAAGATATTTGGTAATGATGCTGGGAATATGTTGTTTCAATGCCACATTCTTACAATCTATGATCGATTATTCCTTCTGACTCGGGCATGCAATTATATTCTTTAGGTCTTTGGCCTAAGCTTCCATCATTCCCAATGACAGTGAGAATCTGTTTTTGACATTCTTTCATTCCCATCATCAACACTTATCAGAGTCTATGTCTACAACCCAAACCCATTAGGTTAAGTTCAACGCATTACTTTACCATTCTATAAATTCAAGTCCAATCACCACGCATCATTGGTGCCTACCTAACTTCATTTTTTCTTTCATTTGATGCCAATTGCAACACAAATCAAGTTAGCTATAATTTTTATCATGAACGCTTCAATCAACTTACAACAAGAAGTGTGAACCAAGATTATATATACGTGCTTCTAACTTGTGTTAAATATACTCCATTTCTAAGCCTAAAGTAATGAAAGCCAGTTTTTATACGTTACCGGCAGTTATAATAGATAAAAAACAAATGCAAATAAGGTAGAATATTTCAAGATTTTTAAATCAATTTTTTCTTAAGAAATATAGATACCCTAAAAGAATATATCAATTCAAAATCCTGGTTATAATTAGCAATTGACAAAGTTTGTAAATATCAAAGTTAGTCAAAGGCAAGGGTACTAAAGTTCAACCTTTTGGTCTACTAACAAACATGTCATGAATATATATATATATATATATATATATATATATATATATATATATATATATATATATATATATATATATATATAACTCTTGAAACTAATTTTCTTTTTCAATCTCAATTTTTTTTTCAAATATTTCACATTTATATACATTATAAATATAACATTGTTTTAGATTTTACATTGACTAGAAATAGGATAATTTTACGGTATATACATATATGTAAACGTCACCTTACTACAAGTCAATTTTGTAAAGTTGAATTAAATTTAAAATTTACTTCTTAAAACATTAAAAATCATTTGAAATCTATCTTAACCAAATTTACTGTTGATTGAATTTATTGTGTTACTCTTTATCGAAACATTTATTAATATATAGTTCCATGTTAGAGATGTATAAACTCCAACATAAAGAGAATGTGTTGAGTTAAACTTCAAATCTTCTTAGATGAATTTACGGTATATAAATAAAACTCTCACTTTGCAAATCGGTTTTGTAAAATTGAATTAAACTTCAAATCTTCTTCTTTATCATAACATGCTACTATTTTATGTAAATTATGTGTACTATTTTATTTTATTTTTTGGTTAAAAGTGTGGTGGCATTTAGCATAGGTTGAATTATTGTAAGTGTAGGAGATAGTATAATTAACATGCAGAGAGAATGGGAAAGATATCTTCCTTAAAGGCAGTGACAAAGTTGAACTTTGAGGCATTAATAAAGATCTAGGTAGCTAGTTGAGAAGAATTACTTTTTACCCTAAAAGGAGTTGAGTTGACCACCAATGCGGGACATGGGAAAGGGGCTTTAACCCCAAAAACATTTTTCCTCATTGATTTCCTTTCAAGTATGAGACAGTATCCTGTGATGTCCCTTTATTATCATATATGGTTTCAACTTGTTGGGTTTAAAGGCTATTATTCAGCAAAAGCATCCCAATATCTCTTGTCGGCCGCACCTTTAGTTGACCAACACAACAAACCCTTAACTATTATCCACTATTTCACTTCAACCAAATGTCTTTCCTTCATATTTTTCTTTCGCTTTTTACCATCTTTTCTTCCTTATTTAATCCAACACTTTCACTTTCTATCATCAACACCTAAAATGTTGTTCCTCAACTAGCAAGCACCTGCGTCGGCATGTGTATACAATACTCATTGCTACAATAACGGTCTAGATTAATTTCTACACTTTTTTACGTTTGGATTTCACTAAAACATGGTTTCACACACTCTGTTAAGGTTTAGCACAGGTTTAATGATGATATCTTGAACTTAAGTTTAGCGTTAATCGATGTTATTGACTTTAACTTTGACAAGAAAACCTAATTAGTGATTCTGACCTTTCACAGCATCCGCAATGAGAATCTCTTTTCATTTACTTATCATACCTTGGCGGCAGAACCTTTGCTGATTAATCTATATAAACGTGTCAAGTGTGAACATGCTATCGCTTCAAGCATCTTCCTCCCAATTCTCAATCGCAAATATACAAGTTTCACATATTATAATTCTACATCAATCTTTAAATAGATACAAAATAAATTATAAAAACATTATAATGAATAAAGGTTTTAAACAAATTGGTTCGTTTAGGAAGCATCAGCAGCCGTAGCAATGTATGCAGATAAGCTTAATATTTCATATTTTTATATTACTAGAAAATAGCTGTTATTTTGGACTATGAATTAGTTGTTATATTTTATTTTTGTAAAAAAAAAAAACAATTATACGGTGGAAATAATGCATTTATTTATATGGGGCTCGATAATAAAACAGTCGGCGGCAGCGCGCGTCTTTAGTAACAGTGACCCTTAGATTTTATTTTTTGTTTTAAATAAAAAGAATGCGAAAATAATACACTATATATCTCCATGATAATCATATTATATTCATAACAAGAAATTAAAATATTATTATCAGAGTTATATATACACATAAAAAATATTATTATTAGAGTTAGAAATATATAAATAATTATATGTTTATATAGATTCATTGTAATTTGAGTTTTGCACATTTTAACACAAATTCAACTTCAATCATTTGAATAAATATGGCGAATCTCTTCAAACACACTAACCAAATCCATGAGATTAGAATAGTTTATCTTTAAGAAAAATCTTAGTTGGTCAACGACAGGATCTGTGGTAGAGTAGTAGTAATTTGCGTGTGGCGCGTGAACAGCACATGCTAGCTGTGGTGGCTTAAACAAAATTTATTGTGAAAGGAACATTATTAATTCAAAGGTTTACATGAATTTTGGCCGACTCGTTGGTTCTCTACACCGAAGCGCTTCAAGTACGATGTAGTTATGGGCTATTGAATTTCTTTTCTTCACCTGAGCTGTCACTAATTGTGATGTTTTGTTTTTCCTGTCCAACATATTGGAGTAGGGTAAAGATACTATTATTATCTATTCCCAACTTTTTTTAATTATTTTTATGAAAATTATTATTATTATTACTATTATTTAATTAAAATAATCAGTTTCAATCAAACAATCGTATTTATTTTATGTCAAGGATTGAAACTCCTCAAAATTAAATGGTTCGAAGTGTATTTTACTCACATTCTTTTTTATCTCCTTTTTTTTTTGTCTATTTATTTCTTCAGAACATTAACGTATTGTACTCTTGTTAACATTAAGGCCTAGCTATAGGCTGTCGTCCTAGGTCAATTTAGTCTAAAACATAAACTTAGTATGTCAAATAATAGATCTTTTACATTAAAAAATATCTACTTTCCTATTTGCTCAATTATTTTGTATTTCTAAGTAAACATGCTCTAAATCTTTAATTAATAAGTAAAAAACATTAATGATAACATTATTTACTTCATTCTAAAATATTTAGAGTTAAACATGTAATTTAGTGTATATAATATTTGATTATCCAAATAATTCAAACAATAAGTTTATATAATAGCTAAATACAATTTCTTAGATTTGAAGTTATTCGGTCATTAAACCAATTTGTTATTTTATATCTAATTTTTCGAAAAGTTTATGAATACAAGATAACATTGCAAGGAGCACTCATTAAATTCTTTTACTCTTTACTATATTATCTTTAATATTTTCTATAAACTCTTACCAACTTGAACATCAAAGAATATGTTTTTGAAGGATCTTTCATCGATCTTCATCAATAACTTAATAACAAGTCATTGGAACTATCAACTATGCTCCCTAAAGCACCATCCTTTCCACCTTAAAAGACCTACGTTCCTTTTTTCAATAAAAACATTTGGAAGCTATCGTGGAACTTGGATAAACTTGTTCCAGACCACAATTCATATGGAGCTTACCAAAAGCAAAACAATCACATCTACATCACCATAAAAAATCATATGGAGACTCTTCTTTAGAGAAACAAAGAGAACCACAAACACGTGATATCTGACATATATGACAAGTTTGACAAGGAACTTAAATTCTTATGAAACCAACATTGTGGCGAGCCTCATGCCCAAGGCTCAAAATACTTGACAAAGACTGTTCCATCCACCGATCTAAACCAAATTTTTCAACACATCAGTAGATATATCAATATTAACATCTTCAATCATATTAAAATATCCTTAGTAACTACAATAAAAAAATTCGAGCAAATTATCATCTACTTGATTTTATTTTTCATTAGATACATTTTGTTCTTTGCTTCCTTCAACAATAACCAACTCTTCACCCATATCATTTTCATCAGATGACAGGGTATTACTTCCTACAAGTTCATGCATATTATCAACTAATTGACTAGCTTAAGGTGTTAGTCTTTCAAAGTTATCCTTTGTCTTTTGTTGGTTATTAGTTATCTTCTAATTCATCTATTGTTGGTAACCCTCCATCATCTACTTCATTACAATTATCTGCTCAGTCATAAATTTCATTAAGTCCCCTAGAGATGACTCGTTTGGTGGAACAATAAATGAGGCAGATTGTTGATGCTACAAATTATGCAGGGGCTACTTATAATACAAAATAGATGATCCTTAACTTAATATGGATCATAAGGCCACTCTTTTAAAGCCCGTAGGAAATAAGAATCATAATTCATTTGAAAATTGCATTGTTGCTAACATATGATTATCATTCATTTAATTTATGAACATAGATTTAAAATTAACTAAATATAATCAATTAATTTGCTTAGGTAGCTTTTAAATTAACTAAAATTAACTAAATAGAATCAACTGTTCTGATTTTGAGTATTGAAATGTGTGAAATGCCAAGAAAGGGGGGTGGTGAATTGGCTAATTCAAAACTTGGGTAGCTTTTAAATTCAAAACAATTTTAACTTGAATCATATCAACCACGAAATGAGGATGCAAAAGCTACTGGATTTCACACTTTTAATCAATCAAAAATAGAGACAATCGATTGATTTCATTAAACAGATACAATATTGTGTGAATCAACAAATTAAATAACAAAACCTATTGATTAAAAAACTGGGAAAACTCCAGAAATATGAATTTGTGATTTAAACTAAAAACATGACAAATCAAACAAGATTGATTCCAATGAATAATACAAATATGAGTAAAGCTTCAGATCATGCTAGAACACACAATAGAAAAAAAATTATTCAATCCAAATTTCTTTAAACTTTAAAGCGCAACACAAGTGAGAAGAGTTAGAGACAAGCACAAGACACAAGACACAAACTTTTATACTGGTTCACTCAAATATGAACTACATTTAGTTTGTCAAGACAACTCCAGCCTGACTTGCACTAGTTCATAAGATTTACAAGATCCACAAGATTACACTTTAAAAATATGAAAAAATACCACCTAAGACTCTTGAATCACACAAGAATTAATGCAAGCCCAACAAGACCACCCTTGCAGACTTGGAAAACCACCAAGAATAACCCAGAAACTTGAGAAAGATCAAACCTGAATGAAGGCACAATCTAGCCTACCAAACCTCTATTAGTTTGAAATGGTGATTTAAGCCAAGAAGGGGGGGTTGGGGGGTTAAAATTGGCTATTTAAATACATTTTCGAAATCTTAAAACCCCTTTTGATTGAATCAAATAGACCACAAAATTTGAATGCAAAAGCTACAGAATAGTACACTTTCAATCGGTCAAAAAATAAAAAAAAACAGACTAATTTGTTCTTGAGCCTATGAATCAGTTGATTAAAATTTCAAATCATTCGACTAAAGTCTTGAGAAATTATGTAGAATGCAGAATTATGCAACATCAGATTACAAAAAAAAAAACGTATTAAAACTCAACAAAGAATGATTTACTTAGTTTTCTTGGATTTTGAAAGTGAGTGAGATGAAGGGAGGAGAATGACACAATTGTTTTTATACTGGTTCACTCAATCACAAAGCTACATTCAGTTTACCAGGAAAACTTGAGCCTAGTTTCCACTATATTCAAAAGTTTTACAAATCACACACCAAGAATACACTTTTGAATAAAGAAACACACAATATTTTTGACTCACAAAAATCTAGTCTAATACCCTGTAAGAATAACACTCACAAACCTAGAATCACACCAAGTAAACAACCAAAGACACAAGAAGTACAAAACCTGATGGTGGCTCACCCTAGCCAACCATACACAACTTCTTCAATCTAATCCCAAGTCAAAATACCTCCAAGATCAACCAAGATCTTCAATCAACACGTTGTGTAATATATGAATGACAAGTTTTCACGCTTAAAAACTCAAAATTGTGTCTCTAATCTCGAAAATACAACATATATAGTCTAGTTTAAGTCAAATCAATCGGTTGAATTTTTTGTACAATCAATTGATTTCACTTGACTTAAGTGAAATTAGTCGATTGAAAAACAATTCAACTAATTGAATACATTCATACCAGAAACTACATACAACAAGCCTTCTTAACTTGTTAAAACCCATTTTAACAGATTAAAAAGGACATACTAAGACTAACAAGACATCTAACCTATGTCATATAGTCTACCAACATGATATAAGATGTAATGATTACATTTAACACATCATTTACAAATTTAATACAGTTGAAACATAATCTTCAAGTGGATTTTCACCAATGTTAATTGTAAGACCCGTAGAATTTAATTAATTAAATAATTAGTTAATTAATAAATACGGGAGGGGTAATAATTATGACATTAAATGATGATTGGCATGACGTGGAAAAGTACTAGCTCAAGTGGTTGAGAGTACTAGGTTTGTGTGAGAGGACTTGGGTTCGAGTCCTATGTATGATACTTTTTGTGTTATTATTATTATTTCAATCTATGAAAGCATGTTCTGTTATGATATGATGCTTGAATTGTGATTTCTAGCATGAAATAT
>Ga0209589_1002582_pt1 | contig 31502 bp, 18 predicted proteins | sample CowpeawhiteBW_FD_187525 | JGI IMG/M metagenome (GOLD analysis project Ga0209589, IMG submission 187525) | Root nodule microbial communities of legume samples collected from California USA - Cow pea white BW (SPAdes) (version 2) | ecosystem: Host-associated > Plants > Roots > Nodule | place: USA...
AACCCTACAAAAGTGAAAAAAAAAAAAAAAAAAAAAGCATCAGAGTTAGACCGTAGACAACGGCAAAACATTTGGCATAAAAACAGTTGACACGACACTGGACCACTCCAATTGTAAAGTGTATAGAAGAGATAACTTTGACTAAAATTCTTTGAATTCCAATGGTTTTTGTATACAAGGTTTTACCTATTTTCCTAATCCTACACATGGTGTTGGTTGTGCATGCCAATTCCAACGAAAAAAAATAATTGCATTGCCATCTAAGTAGTGCTATGATCTCAATGCAGTATTCACAATGAATCTATTCACTGAGTTGTGGAAGTGATGTGTCGTGCAATTTCCCTGGTATTCTAATACTAACAAAACAGCTCTGGAAAAGACCACATTATGAACTTGACAAAAATGTCACATTCCAAGAATTCAATATGAGCAGCACGTCCAATAATTGTGTTGAAGCTCCTCTTGCCGTAGGAAGAGGTTCCGAAGTTAATGTCACAGCGCATGACAACACGATGGTCAGAGTTAGTTCTGAGTTGGTCCAAGCAATTATTTAACATCTCCAGAAACACTTTCCCTTGTTTAGAAAAGTCCAACGTAGCTGCTGGACTCAGTTCTATTCTGGCAGAATGATATGGAACATAACCATCCTGACACGTCATGTGCAGAAAACATTATGATATGATAACAAGTTCCGTATTACAAACATTACAAACATTTAAAGAAAATATTTGTTACCTGAGGTGAGGATAAAAGAATCACATTCTTAAAGTTTGTCAGTGTCTTCTTCTGTAGTACAAGATAAAGAACAGCATTATATACTTTGACAAAAACCCTCATAATAATTAGAGAGTTGGGATGAGAGAGCAATAGATAAGGCAAGGTAATTTGAATTCAATACCTTTGAAAGATTGTATATGAAGGTGTTCTCAAGATCATGGTCATCAGTGAAAGTTAGTTGGTGGATGCATTGTGTGCCCTTGATCTTCTTCAAGAGCCACAATCCTGAATTGAATAGAGAGTTCGAACTATACATGTAACCCAAGTGTGGACCAGATATAGAAACGTATGTACACAAGTATCTTAGATATGGCTCCATGATGCTTTCTGAAATTAAAAATAAAAGAAGGCACGTTAATGTCCTAGTTTAAATTTTGAAGGGTATTATTATTCTTCATTCCTTCAAAACTCTGTAAATACCTGCCAAAGCAGCTCTCACAATGAGGTTCCCAATAGAATGACCAACAAAGCTAATCTTAATATCTTTCAAGTTTCCAACTTTTGAAGCTCTGTCCATCTTCTTTTTCAGAAAAGAGATCACTTCCTGAGCAAGCCGCAATCCCATTTCTCTGAAGTCTTCAGATGTTTTGTCTTCGTTTGACTCAGACATAAGAACATGTATTTTGGGGTCTAATAGAAGCCACTGGTTCCGAATAAGCCGTAAATCTAAATGATGTCCCTGCTTGTTTAAGGGGCAGAGGGTGTACTTAGTCAGACAAACCAGTCATTAAACAACAAATTTCATAAACTTCTATTAATAGTAAGAGACAAAATCATCAAAGCAAACACCAATAACCAGAGTAAAAGACAAAATCATCAGAGCAAACACCAATGTGAAGCTTGCCTGAAACCCGTGAACAAAAACAACTACTCTCAAAACATGGTCATTTTGTTGTGGGTGATTCCCAGGCAACTTGATTACGGCTTTAGATCCATTTTCCAGGATATGTTTATCTTCGGCCTCAAAAGGAAGGAAATATGACTTCACTCTGGTAGAACGGTACATGTTCTCCAAGCGTTCTACAATAATGATAGGAACACGCAAAGGATCTTCATATATATACATGTCTTGAAGTGATCGATTGTTGATCTGCATTGAATACAGATGACAAAAATACAAATCATCAGGAGAAACAAAAGTTGTAATCATAAACATTCCACAAGTAAATAACTACTTGCCTTCATTTGTGCTATACCACGCCTATGAAGTTCAGCTCGCATTGTTGCAGTCTGAATGGGCTGAAAATAAAATCATTTTTAAAGAATTTGATAAGCTAATTCACATGAAGCCAATAAAATTATTAGTTTCAAACTCATGAGATAATTTATGAAGCTTATGGATCAGATATAGTGTAAACTGTATAATTACATCATCACTAAACCTCCTTGTACTTGCTAATCTACCACCACGTAAGCTACGATACAATGATGTCCCTTCAACTCCATTACTCATGTACTGGTGAGGCATATCAACCTTGGAGTACATCATCCATATTGACCACTCAGTTCTTCGATCGTTAGCCCATGAGTTACGCAGAAATTCCAGTATCTTTGTTTTATTTTCCCTGATGAAGGAATGAGAATAAAAGCGAAGAGAAAACCCATGTCATTGACTAGAGAGTGCTTAATGTTATTATGCTCGAAGATATTTATCTGAGTGCATCTTTCTAATAAAATAAGTAACAAAACATGTTTAGAATAACTAAGCCTGTAGATCAGGCTCCTTCATGCCTAATTATACTATGCAAAAATGAACACAGAAAGCAGCCTTTTCCAGATACCATATTGGTCATAACAGATACACAGACACTGCAGCATTAACTTATTGGAAATGAGGCTATAATGACCTCTAAGGTTGCTGAACTCATAATTATTGGGATGTGTAATCACTACATAAATAAATTTGAGTATACCTGTGGAATTTCAGAAATGTATTCCAGAGATATAAGATCTGACTCCCAATAGACTGGAAGGAGTTTAGCATATCATCCCAAGACTGTTGAAGGCAAGAAGTATTATTGAGTGCACAAAGAATCTAAAACATTAAAAAGGCATAACAGATAATAAAGCATTCACTTTGCCAGAATTATGAACCTCAGCATTGACTTTTGTCCCATCAGACAGTTGAAGTGATGTCCCATCATCGGTATTTTTTTCATGAGCAGGAGAAGGAGAATTTAATGATTTAGTAACAACTGAATCAAAATTAATTCCGGCCAAATCAATAGCTTGGTTAATTCCTCTGCTTATTCTTAATAGGTCATCAAGCAGAATATCATGTGCAGCCATCAACTCTTTGACGAACGCAGCCTGGTTTGAAAGAATCAGATACAACTGTAAGCAAATATATATTGAGATAAAAGTTGCAAGAAATTAAGAATCTTATTCAATACTGTAAATCACATTTACAATATCAAATTAAACACTTTAATGAAGCAAGGATTGCTGCTATGAAGTTATAAAAGATTTTCTATCATAACAGAACACACCTTGTTTAACCTAAGGTAGTCTTCACGGCCAGTTCCTTCAGAAGCCAAAGAATTACTGGTACAATATTAACGTTTTTCAGAACAGAAGTTATGTTACTATCTAACAGAATTTATGGCAATGCAATGGTTGCTACTTGAACCATAAAATATGAATTCTGACAAACCTTGGTACCTTCAGTTGTGGTGTGCGATAACCAGATTTTAGTAGACTGATATGAACACTAGTATCAACAAGAACTGCATGGAAAGCATCAAAATATACAGGACAATATGAATGCAATCCCAGAAGAGCTTTAGGAGGGATTCTGTACTCGTGAACTGAAGCTGCACATGCATCCAATGAACTTTGTATCTCTGGCCTGTTCAATTACAAAACAGTTTAAGAAGTCAGAACCTCTAATCATAATCAAGTCCAGTTCAATCTGTGTCCGATCTGTAACTTTCACTCAATGAATAGAACAGGAGAAAGAGAATAACTAACCCCATTTCAGGTGTTGGAGTGTGAAAGAGCTCAAACTTCAAGATAACAGCAGAGGACTTCGCCTGGGGATAAAAATAATCATCAGCAAAGATATTTCTTATAGAAGAATAAAAAAGGAAAACATGGCACTTTTTCTAACACTTTTTTGCACTTGACTAAAACAAAAAGGTTATCCTTCATTTCTTATGTATACTACAGGTTATGGTTTACATGGAAAAATAACAGCGAGAAATTAGAAGTTACCTCATGTACACCATAAGATAGATAGAATGAGATCATTATAGAGAGAAATACATCCTGCCTTGCATATCTGATCCGGAATGATGGTGTTGAAAAACTGTTATCTTTATCATCAATCATCCAAACTCCACAAAAATTGTCAGCGCTACTAACTTCAGGAGCTGCAGCTCAAAGAAAAGATGGACACTAAGATTTCTCAGTCTAAGAAAATATAGTGCTAGACTGCAAACTAATTGAGCAAAAATGTAAACCCCCAGCATATCCAGCATGCTAGTTCTAATATCTCACAAAAACAAAAGGGTAATGCAGTTCAAAATAGTAGACATAAAGAATTTGAGAACATATCCCAATCAAGAATAATATGAAGTTGAATACAGAAAAATACACAGGCACTGGAACCCCCATTCCACATTTGTTTGCACACAGAGATATCCTTGACACTAGCTGACAACTTATCCGAGAAAATGAACAACATTAGCAAAATCATTCAAGGAACAAAAAGAATAAGTTTGGAATGGTTAAATAAAAATTATGATAAGCTCAAAGAATCAAACCCGATTTGCTTGTATAGAAAAGTAAAAAAGAAAACGGAAGAAAAAACAAGAAAGTTCGGTTCTTAACCCAAAAAAAGGCATAAACAAGTTAGTATCAATTTGTGGCTCATTGATATAACCTTTTCTTGGAATAAAACCTAATTACAAAAACTTCAATCATTTGTTTCCAAACTAAATAGCGGAATTCGGCCACTTCAGCATAGCACAATGAATGAGACATATACATACGAGTGACGCCCATGTTAAACTCCATTCAGAAGACAAACAGAACACCACACTCATCAATCATCACAACTTATCACTTTGGTGTAAAAATTGAAATAGACCTACATAAGATATAAAAACAGTAGGTTCCATGTGAGAAAATGTTTGTGCGAAAATCCCAAACACTCCCACCCAAAAGGAGCCCTTGAACATCACAGGCACAATAATATCACAGGACCAAAAAAATTGTGTTCAAGTTAACTAAATATAGATTACGGCAAAACCTAAAGTCAACAACTAGAAAAGCCTTATCCCATAAAGTAAGGTCCGCCACATGAATAGCCCCACCGGGCACGTTAAATACCAAATTCTCGAATTGAAGAACATAACTGCAACTAAACACTAATATTTCAAAATATTAGGAATGTACTTCACCTTCATACTGAACAACCCGGGCAGGAATCCCGGGATAGGAGTCGTCATCGTCATCGTCCTCCCATCTCATGGTAACCTTGATTCTGTACCATCTGCACAACAACAACAAGAACAAAAAGAACTTAAAAGACAAGTTTTTAAATGTACATAAAACAAAACCACACGAACGACATAAATAAAAGATTACCCTTGTTCGAAAAGGTCGAGATTGTGAAACCTATGAATGTAAACAGCAACTTCGTAAACAGCATCCAGCATAAGGGGTTGGTGATTTGGCTTACCAGAGGAGGGAGGTTGGTGGTGGGCATTGAGCAACCTTTTGGTTGACAAATTGGTTTGATTCAAACCCACAAACCATCCTAGTCTCCGAAACATATGTAGTGTGTGATGCAGGCAGACACAGTGATACTGAATGCCCAAATGATCATCACTCAGAATTTCAATGGAAGTTGAGCAAAACCCATTAGGTGTGAATAAAAAAGAAACAACTTTACATGGAAAATATGAAGGCTGAGAAGAGAATTGCAATGTGCGTGGGGTGAGGGGATTTGATTAGTTAGAGTTGGGAAAAGTTGGGACTAAAGTGGAAGAGGGGAATGGAGTGTAGGCGTGGAAACAACAAGAAGAAAGCATAGTAATAGCAATTGTTTTTCTTTTTTTGATTAATATTAATATTAATAATTGATGGTTTTGGTTGGCAATGGTTGCACAAGAGAGGGACCCAAAGAGCATCATTTTCGTCAACCCTTTATGGCAGGTGATGTTTTGCTGTTTTTTAATCATAAAAAAGATCACAAAAAGGTAACTTTGAAAATGGCACCAAGGCATGTTGTCGTGTCGGTGCTGACACACACCCCATTTCTACTTTTCCTTTCATGAAGGTTTCAACTGTGCAGATCGAAATTAACGGGCAGTTTCCTCTTCTATCTTCTACTGTTACTTTACCCTCATCTTCCTCTCTCTCTCTCCTCTGCCTTCAGTTATTGCTGTTGATATTATTCTCTGTTGATGATATTATTGTTGGGGATATTTGTACCATGATATTGTTTGGATTTGTTATAATATAAAGGATTTTTATCATAAAAATATTATTATTGACTCATAAAATGAATATTTTTAAACTAAGAATTATATATTTATTTCTTTTTATTGTATTTAAATTAAACTTTGTGTTACTGTAGAGTTTGAAAACAAATATTGACGTTAAAAGAAAAGGTAAATGTGATAGGGATAACTTACAATTATTCATGTATTCAAATTAATGTACATAAACTTTAGAAACATTGAATTCTTATTTTCCACACTTTTTCAAGCCCAATTTTTCTTATTATAAGAAGTAAAAGAGGGAGAACTTTTCTGTTTTGTTTAAATTTGTTTACATAATCACAGTGTTAGTGTTGTCATTGAGTCAGTGCAAATATTTATGAGGTGGTTTACTTTCCTTAGTTTCATTTGATTAATCTAAAATCATTTTTAAATAGTAAAAATCAAGTTAGAATGTACCTTCTTAAAAAAATAGAACTTTTAACTTGTTTTTGTAATATTATCTATCTATAATACTTTTATTTTGTATAAAACATATTAAAATAATAGAAAAAGCATCAATATTTTAAAGTGTTTTTTTTTCTTATCAACAATAATAAACAAATTAATAAAGAGGATATTTTTATGTCCATAAAATACATACCTAGAAAAATAACTGTAGTACAAAATAGGTCATGAAGACATGTATTTTCATAAATGTTGTCTTCTTTTTTATAAGATTTCAAACGATCTGCATATTTATAAGAGTATATTTTTTCATTATAATATGAACGTCTCGTTGCAATGTATTTTTATTTTATTCGTATTTTTCTAAAAAATGATTTCTTTCCAGTATAAACAATTAACACAAAAAAAAGTATCTTTTTATTTTTTACAGGATCCTTTTATTATTCTTTTTACATAATAATGAAAGGTAAAAGGTATATATACATTAATTGCTTCTTATTTTCTTAATAGAGATTCATTAGTTTCAAACTTTGACATTAATATATATATATATATATATATATATATATATATATATATATATATATATATATATATTCAATTATAAATATTAATTTAAAAAAAATGTCGAATTACAAATATTACCTAGTTTTAAATTAAAGTTAGTCAGTGTATGTTTTATATAAAACTGAAATGAAACAATAATAAATAGTTTTTTAGTGATTTTGTATCCTTAAATAAGAAATACTAATATTTTTACGAGGAAAACGTAATAGTATTTAGCATCTACAGAAGTAAAAAATGATCGTAAAAATAAAATAATAATTGTTCTATATTATACGTCTAATGAAAAGTCGTATATTTAATATAACTATATTTTAATTGCTAAATTGAATAACTCTACCTGTTTCGCTTTCTATAAACTGTTTCAGAGAAAAGAAGATTGTTTCCAATAATTGCCTTTTTAAAATTTAATGAGGCATTAAATACTTTTCTGGATTATGCTTAATTAATACTCATGCATTTATTAATAACCGTATCAAAACCTTAAATGTAAAGGAGAGAATATTTATTAAATGCAACAGATATTACTGTTCAAATAAAAATAGTTGTTACGCATTTATAAAATTACTATTCTCCCCGTTTTTTAACTGACTTTTTTTTTTGTTTTTATTTATTTATTTATCGTTTCAATATTTAAAATAACAATCATGTCCTTTCCATTTATTATATAAAATTTAGTAAGAGATCTATAACACCATTAAAAATTAAAGGCTACAAATACAACTCAAAATTGAATTACCTGCATTAAATCAATACCACAAAAGTTAAAAAGTTTCCAACTTGATCCTCAAAACAAGTTCACATTCAGAAATTATAATTAACAAATACTGTAGGTTCCCTTAGTCAAGTTTCCCTGTTCTTCAAAATATTCCAAAAATAGAAATAGATAAGGAATAAAAATCATCCAAATAATTTATTGTTTTGTTTAGACTTCAAGGAAATTACAAAAGAGAAAAGAGCAAACTACTTGAGGACAGAAAGAATAATAGGAGATGAAAGAATGTAAAAGATAAAATTAAAGTTGAAGTTATCTCAAATCATGAATTCTTCTATTAACACCCCTTCTAATTTTCGTATACAACAAGTCCGAACTCATAAAATTGTATTTTATGCAGCATTCCTAAAATTGTTTTTAATCTCCAATTAAATTACATTTTCTAAATACATTTTTCATACTAAACCTTTTTTAATTTTCACTTATAACAAGTCTGAACTAAAAATTTACTTTAGACATGTTTTATATAAATCTTTCATGCTAAACCTTTTTAATTTTTATGTACAATAAGTTCAAACCTGTAACACTTTACTTTACACACCACTCCTAAAATTGTCTGTAATCTCCAACTAAAACATCGATAACTAGACATTAAAACCAACTCACACACATCTAACACATTTTAAATACATCTTTCATGTTAAACCTTTTTAATTTTTGTGTACAACAAGCCCAAACCGAAAACTTTACTTTACGCACCACTCCTAAAATTTTCTTCAATCTCCAACTAAAACACCCATAAATAGACACTAAAACTTACTCACACACATCTAACTCATGTTCTAAATATATCTTTCATGCTAAACTTTTTTAATTTTTCTGTAAAACAAGCTTAAACTCATAGGCAACACTCCTAAAATTGTCTTCAAACTCCAACAAAAACACCCATAACTAGACACTAAAAGTAACTCACATCCATTTAATACATATTCTAAATACATCTTTCATGCTAAACCTTTTTTAATTTTCAAGTACAACAAATCCAAACTCGTAAAACTTTACTTTATGCATCACTCTTAAAATTATTTTCAATCTCCAACTAAAACACCAAGAACTAGACACTAAAATTAATCCACACACATCTAGCACATGTTCTAAATATATTTTTCATGTTAAACCTTTTTATTTTTTGTCGTGCAACAAACTCAAACTTATACAACTTTACTTTATACATCACTCTTAAAATCGTCTTCAATATCTAACTAAAACACCATAATTAGACACGAAAATTAGCTCACACACATCTAATGCATATTTGAAATACATCTTTCATGCTAAACCTTTTCAAGTTTTGAAACAACAAGCCCAAACTCATAAAACTTTACTTTACCAATCACTCCTAATTTTATCTTCAATCTCCAATTAAAATACTCATAACTAGCGAGTGAAACTAACTCACGCACATTTAACACATATCAAAATTTATCTTTGATTAAAATAAAAATTACACGTAGTTTAAATTTAAGTATCTGTTTTCAATTTATTCCATTCACTCGGAAAAATAACTCATCACCATATTATTAAATATCTAGAAAGTATATTTTTATTTGACGTTAGTCACTATTTTTTCTTATACGACCCGAACATATATTTTAGAAAAACAAGATTAATAATCACACAATACCGTTATTATATAGAGATAATTTAATAGAGAAACAAGATATATTGGAACCCACCATTCGTTCCTTTAAGATTTGAAATTTCCATATACAATATAGAAATGCATGTGAAACAAGATTAGAGACGAAATTTCATTTCGATTTATACGTACAATCAATAAAATTTGTGTTCAATTGTTGTGAAATTCTTATATAAAATATATAAATGTCAAAGTGAAGGTGCCATGAAATAAAAATTGAACGTAAGATAAGAGGTTGATCTTAAAATAAAAGTTAGACTAAAAAATTTGTCAAACCAAAAATGGGGAAGAATCTCATACAAAATTGTCTTGTATATGAATAAGAGGATATAGAAGAGAGTGGGAGAAAAACACACTCAACATGCACAAAACCTCCTTTTGAATAAATAAAAGTGTACTAAATTCAAATAATTCCAAGTTTTGAATTGTGTTTGCCATTATCGTGGAATCAGTAATTATGGTAACAATGAAGCTCAAAAACAAATTCATTAATAAGTTTTGTCATGGCCTTTCAATCTGATTCTCACCTTTTTACTCAATTTTGCCTCCAACATTGTCTCTTACTTACCTATTCCTTTTCGATTATTCCCCCTAGTATCACATGCGTGTACGGTTAAATTAAATTAAATTGAATAAAATAAAATAAAATAAAATCATTCATCTTAATCAAATACTTGTATAATATAAAAAAAGATTTGCATAACTACAGCCAGAGAGGTTGTAAAAGAAAAAAAGCTAATACTAGAGTGAAATAATGTCTGAAAAAGAAAAAAACAAATATGATGAAAATGTAATGTAATATTATTTTATTGAATGAATATAATTGCAAATTTTAAATAACTAAATAATGTGATGTTATATTTATACATGTTGACTTTATGTATTATAATTGCAATATCACGATATTAAATTAATTATTGTCGCGTGTAATATTTGAGTATGGATTCTTCATATTTGAAGATTTAAAGTTGGTGTTCCTATTCTTAAAAACGGTAAAATATAATGATTTCACATGACCAATCGGTAGTGTTATGCTATAAAGAATAAAAATTGAAATTTAATATGCTTACGGCTAAAAACTTATTCCCTTCATCTACTGTGACTAAGATTTAATATTCTTTTACATAAACTTAAAAACAACGATAAATATATATATATATATATATATTTTAAAACAGTTATACTAAAATAATCTTTCTTTTTCAATAGATATGTTATTTTTTGTAAAATGGATAAATAATTTGAAGACAAATTGAAAAAAAAAAAACTTGATTCGAAGTGAGAATAATCATTAATTAATTTATTTTAGATAATTAAAACTACATTTGTTACTATGATGAATTGTTGGACGAAGGAAACATTATGTACTATAAAATGATGTTATATAAAAAAGTGTACAAGTAACTCTTTAAAAAATGAATATGAATCGTAGTAATTGCGTGTCTTCAATGCATAATATTCGTGTATTAATTAAAATTGGCAGCACCTACCTTCAATGCATACCTTATTTTGATGTCCTAAAAATAAAAATAACATGAATGTAGCATTTATGAAGATTACGTAATTATTATTTTGTTTCATAATGCACACGGTTGATGTATTAAATTAGGGTGACATGGTTGATGGGGTGTTCTCAAATAACAAGTCTTTCATAAACACGAAAAAAATATTTTCATTTGATATCACACGAACGAACATAATTTTTATTCGTATGTGAAAGCCCAAATAAACCATTGTAAAAAATGTGTAGTGTAGTAATCAGACAATCTTTACCATTTGCTAGAATGAATGAATTTCATCTTACCACTCTAAAAAAATTAGTAAAATAAAGTGAGTGTAAATTTTCAATGTTTAATCAAGACATGGACCAATTTTATATAAACAAAAAATCAAAGGAATCTATAGGTAATATTTATTGGATCTGGTAACCAATGTCCTAAGAGTACTGATTAAGGATAATTAATATATATTGAATCGTACAAAAATACATATTTAATTATGATATTAAATAAAACCTGACTTAATAATCAATTTTATTTTATTTAAAGGACAAAAATAATTATAAATGTTGTACAAATGTATTTAATATTTTATTTAATGTTCACTGATACAAATTAAAAAATAATTAAATAATAAAAACTATATTTTAATATTGTTAAAAGTTGAATATAATTAAATATAAAAAATTTAAATTAACAGAAAATAGCAAAAGAAATAAGGTTAAACATGTAAAGAATTTACAAAAAAAAATAAATAACTAAAGTATCAATTTGAGCATAGATCTTACAAATCTCAAAGACCTTGTTTTATATCATTAAATTATTGTCTAAAAATTTAAAAAGATATTTTTGTCTTTATAAAATCTATTATATACATTTATATTATTTTAATTAATATACTTAATTATTTTAATTTTAAATATAAAAATGATGAAATCAATGCACATTAATTATCTCTTAACTGTGACACCAGTCAGCATTGTCCATATTTATTTGCTTATTAAATTATTAGTAAAATGATTTTCCTTACGACAAAATTAGAAATATTTGTTTGAAGTTTACACGACTAAACCTATCCTATCCTATGTCTACCATATATACTTGAAACCAAAAATTCCATAGATTTTCATAATCAATAGCGGGAATATTCTTAAATATTTGTTCAGTTTCAAGGCCATAAGATAAGAAAGAGAGATTAGTGAGTTTGTTAGTTAAGGTAAAATATTTTATGCCAAACACTAATGATATGTATAGCAGAAAACTGAAAATCACTTGTGTCACTGTGAATCAAACGACATCATCTGAATATTTACTTCATGCATGGTGAAGAAAACTACACCAAATTGCTTCTTCATATGTTCCATAATATCAGGTAGAACCATCTTTTGCCACAGAGTTCTTCTGTTTTCTAAAGCAAATAATCAAAAGATGCAAAAGAAATATTAATTAAGTGTATATTTTGTTAAGAGAATATTAATTTGTTGGTATGCAATTAACGTTTATAAACGATGGGACTGAGATCCTGAATTGGGAGTAGTAGAGGAGCTCAAGCAATGAAAGCAATCCCAATGATTGAGAAAAAGGGATTCAATAGTAAGAATGAAGAAATAATAACAAATGTGTTTGATGGAGTATCTTATTTTGTCCTGCTCCTACCTTTTGCATAGCCAGAAGAAGCCTTCAAAGCAAGAAAACCTTGAGTATCAGACAAAACACCAACACAAGACCAAAGAAATAGTGTCACCATGCATGCACTGTGTAAAATTTGCATGGCAGGTGTCAGCATGTTATTCAGAGATGTAAAATTTGTCACGTAGAGAAATGAAGTGCCAAGTGCCACCAAGGCAAAATGGTTTTTGGGTACGCTACCTACTAAAACAGATTAATCCCTCACGAACCCTGAATGACTTCATTACGCAGTACTAACATTCTCACTCATTCCCCTAACCAATAATAACGATACATGCTTTTATCTTATATTGTGTATAAATAGGAGGAGTTGCACAACACAACACATCCTCATTCACTTCCTGCACCAGATTGAAGGGGTTGCTTTGGAATAAACCCACCAAGGTTTCCTCCTCACAACCCCTAAAACTCTAAACACCAACACTCCAATCATATATCATGGCCATCTTGGGGAGTCACAATCCTCTTGCAGCCACTTTTGGCATATTAGGTAATCTTCAACTAAATCTTCTTCTTCTTCTGCATGTGCTCAAATCATATATAGTTGAGTTATTGGTTGATCACAAATTCATTCCCTCAAATGCTTGTTCAGAATATACCATAACTAACACCTACGTAATATTCTCCTTTTCAATTCTTCAGGAAACATCATTTCCGTCATGGTATACCTGGCTCCGGCGTAAGTACACCATTCATTCTCTGTATCAGATTTCCTCATTCTGTTTAAATATAATTAGATTTGATTTTCCCTTGAATGAATTCTCAGGCGAACGTTTCAGAAAATCTACAAAAAGAAATCCACCCAGAGTTTCCAATCTCTACCTTACTTGGTGGCATTATTCAGCTCTTCCCTTTGGTTGTTCTATGCATCATTCGACTTCAAACACTCCCTTTTGATTATCACCATAAACTCCTTTGGATGCGTGACAGAGATCATCTACATTCTCATCTTCGTAAAGTATGCGGATAGGGATGCCAAGGTATGTGTGTGCCTCAACTCAAAATAACTAAAACTTTTTCCATAATTTCTCTAGCTTACTGATATACCTAACACACCTTCGCCAATCTTTAATAACAGAACTTAACCATTAAGCTGTTTGCGGTAATGAACTTGGGGTGCTTGGCCTCGATCGTTTTGGTAGTGCGTTGCGCTGTCGATCAAAGCAAACGAGTCTTAATCATTGGATGGATTTGTGACGTGGTTTCAGTGATTGTCTTTGCATCACCTCTGAGCGTTGTGGTAAGCAAAATTTTCAATTCAACCAAGAGATGCTAGAGTCAATTTGCAATACTCTCTAACTAGATATTTGCGTGCAGTTCCAAGTTATAAGAACGAAGAGTGTACAATTTATGCCCTTCTGTTTGTCATTTTCCCTCTTACTGAACGCCATAATGTGGCTTGCTTATGGTTTGTTCAACAAGGACATGTGCGTTGCGGTAAGTGCCTATTACCACTACATAAAATTAGTAACAGAACTTCATCAGATATTAATTAATTTGATTACTATTGCAGATGCCAAATGTGGGTGGTTTAGCACTGGGACTGCTTCAGATGTTGCTACATGTGATTTACAGGAAACGTGGTGCGACGGAGGAGGTAGCGACGGAGGATGCAGTGAGAACCATTGTGGTGGTGATGAATCCATTGGGGCCTGCAGAAGTGTTTCCAATAGCAGTGAAAGATGAACATTCTGAAGGTGGAGAGGACGATGCAGAAGGGAAAACCGTGGAAGCCAACGATTGCCCTCTGTGATACGTATAAATAACACTACTTTGTTCTGTTTTCTGCTGCTGCTGCTGCACATGATTCTCTGAATCATTCTATCATCTTATGTTATGCTTGTTCAAACCTTAATATCAATCAAAATATGCTTTACCTTAACTAATTAATTCATTTACTTCCTTTTTCTCAATACTTCCATTGCTTTTACGGGTTAAAGGACAATTAATTAACAACGACAATCAAAGAAACAAAATCATCTAAAGTTTTGTACCAATATCGATGGCGTGATTAATATAATCCACCGCAGCTTTTTGAGATAACTTTTCTTAGTTAAACTTCAAAATCACTGTGGTTGGTTTTGTGAACGAAAATCGAACTTCAAAATGGGTTTTGTGGTGTATTTATTACCTTAGCTACTTTAACGGTGGCTGTTAAAACACAAAAGGTTGATTGTGCATGAAAAAGCGAAAGATATGTTTCCGCCAATAGTGTTGCTTTTTCCTCCTTTTTGTTAGCGTATCGTATCAGTTCATGACTGTTAGTATCAAACATACGAGGTTTACACTTTGTCACACGATCACAAACGTTAAAATAACGTTATAATCTCTTTCTGAAAACAAAAAATTAAAATAGTATTTATATCAATTAATTTCCCAATGATGACACAATCATATATATATATATATATATATATGCTGAATCTGGGCCTTTAGAAAATTGAAGCCCAAAAACACTTGTCCAAACCAATAGGACAAAACTATGTACACAAATGGGCCTGTATTCGAACAATGGTCCGTTTAAATTTCACTAATTTATAAAATTTATTTTCTTAATTCATGATATTAATTAAGGAACACAATTCGACATTATACATGTATTATTTAATTCAATTAATATTATTTTGTTAGACAATTTCTTTAAATTAACAGTTACGAAATTCATATCATCATTATTTTTCACTACTTCAAAGTTTCATATATGTTTGAAGTTCATAAATCTAGATATTTTTAATTGAGTGTTTAACTTTTTTATTGCATTGAATAATATATATATATATATATATATATATATATATATATATAATGTATATATTTTTAATTTTTTTTAACTTGTCTTAATGTACTAAAAAATGTGAAGTCATGTGAATAGAGTAAATCGATGATTAATGTATACTTATAAAGTATCTTTTATCCTATTAATTAAAAACATGTTAACATCTATCGATAACGATAGTTCTTTAGTCACATGATGTGTAAACTATTAAAGAGAACATGAACTTCGTCATCTCATATATTTTCAACCAAAGGAATGAAAATAATTTGTCTTTATACACTAATTGTTATATCTTTCTATATTAACACTAAAATCTTACATTTGTTAACATATGAAAACAAGAAAGATGAAGGAACAAAATAATAGTCATGACACCTAATTAATTGAAAAAAATAAATAATATGTACTCATTTGAATTGAAAAATATATATAAAAAAGAATCCAATACTTAATAGACTAAACTAATTATCAGAACTTAATGGCAAATGTACAAATTTATGAAAAAAACTAAAAGTTAATTATTTTTTCAAAATATGTTTTTATGCGTATATTGTTTTATTAGATACTATTTTCTTAAATATTGAAAATGATTACGAAATTTACATTGTTTTAAATAACTTTTATTCAACCGTAAAGAGTGTCTATACAAAAATTATTTAGTTTATGTTACAATTAGTTTATTTATTTAAATACCGTGATCTATTTTATATATGTTATTTAGTGATGTTTGGTAAGGATCGAAGATAAGAGTAGTTGAGCTTTAAGTCAATTCCTGGTGAGAAATTTTTTGTTTTCCTACCTAAATCATTTTAATAATATACAGTGGAACTTACAGTAATGAAAAATTGTATATTGCTTATCGTTCCGGCCAATTTTTTTTTCATCGTTTAGTTGAAAACAAAAACTAATTCAACTTTCGGCTTCTTTGTGTATTTGGGTTCGATTTCATCTCGAAATTGCAAAGAAGTCTGTAGATTTTTTTTTTTAAACAGGATTAAGTCATCAGGATGGACAACGATATTAAAGATAAAGTAATCTGTTAGTATTATGGTGCTTGATTTAGTCTCATATTGCTTAGAATTGTAATTTGTGAGATGTGATTTTTTATTTTACTATATAAGAGACCTTATGTAAAGCTTTGAGATATACTAGAAATAAACATACTTCCAGTGTAATTGTGAACGTAGACATACTTATACGTCGAACCACGTTAAATTCTCTGTGTTTTTTTTTTCCTTTATTCTTTTTCGATTAAGAAGAACGACAGTACAGAAAAGGACAGAAAAAAATTTTCAACGATTCTATTTTACAAATTTATGATAAAGAAACCCCAAAATACAAAAAAAAAAACTTCAACTTTCTCACTATTCTCATCACGTTGGTGGATGGTGTTTTCTTGTGTGGATTCATTCAACTATCAAAGTTTTATTACCAGACACTGATATTTTAATATTATTATTTTTTATTACTATTTGATATTATTTTACGTATCTATTTACTTTTTTTTCTTTTAAAAAAACTATTTTACCTTTATAAAAATTATCAAAACGGAGTAAAATAACTTTTTTTTCAATTATTACGTAATATAAGGTTGTGATTTGATGTTGAATTGAGACATAGTCTATACTGATTGAGAAGATTCAGAGAATAACAGAGGGATTAAGCAAAGCATAGTGTAAAAGATGGTGATGTTGTTGAAAGAGAAGCATGTGGTGGTGATCGAGGGTGACGAAAGCTTCAACTCCACCGTCTCTGGTATCCATCAGAGCGATGGTGTTACTAACCATCTTATTCACACTGCAAGCCCACACTGCTTCGCCCCAACCAAAGTCAACCTCACCCAGTGGAAACCTGCACCAACTCGAACACTTATAAACAACACTATTCTTCTTCATAACTTCACCTCTTTCCTTCAAACTCTCCATAACCACTCCAAAACCACCATCTTCTTTCAACTTCTCTGCCTTACTTTCCACAAACTCCCTCATACTCTCCCTCATCCTCTTCACCATCACCTGCAACTCCAACTGCGCCTCCTCCTCCACCGTCACCGCGAATGGCCACACAAAGTTCCCCAAGGCGCCGTCCGCCACCGCCGGCTCCATCCGGGGACGGAGGTTCACCGCTTGGAACAAAACCGAACGCTTGAACGGCGCCGTTTCCGAGCGAGAAGCCGAGAGGGCGCATTTCCATATCAGTGCAAGCACCACCTCCACCCTCGAAGGTTCAAACGCGCAACCTTCTCCTATTCTCTTCTTCAGCGCTTTCACCTTCGACGCTTCGAAAACGAACCTCCTCGACGTGAAGTTCTCCGACGAGGCGGTGTTAATGGACGCGGTCACTGCAGGAGCGGGAAGCTCTCTCGGAGGAAAGAGCGCTGCGCCGGCGGCGAGTTCGGGGTCTCTCGTAGGGGTTTCTCCGGCGCACGCGGCGGTCCAGGTTTTGAGGAGTGCGATGACGGCTGCTATGTCGGCGATTTTGTGGGAGAGAGAAATGGTTACGGCGGTGCCGCCGCAGCGAAAGGAGGTGAAGCGTACGAGGAGGAGCATGGCGGCGTTTGTTGAAGTTTGGTTATCGGTGGAGGGGAGGAGACATTGGAGGGTGTGGAAGTTTGGGGCTTTGAGGATGTCGGAGAGAGAGGTATTGGTGTGGGATTGGATGAAGAGGGCACCGACGTCGTTGCAGTGGAGGGTGGTGGCGCTATGGAGGTTTCCGGCGAGAGGGTAGAAGCGGGTCAAGGTGTGAGAGAGTGAGGTTTGAAGGAGTTGGGATTTGGTGGAGAAGTGTGGAAGTGTGTGAGGGAAGAAGAAAGTGATGTTGCCATGGATGTTTGGGAAAAGCTGGTCAAGTAAAGAGAGTTTGAAGATTTGGAGGTGTGGTGGTGTGGCTATGGAGGGTTTTATGTATCTTCTCTGCTCCACCTCAAACTTTATCTCTTCACTCATTTTCTTCTTACCTTCTTCTTCCTTCATTCCAACTCTCTCATGCTTAGGTTACTTACATTACACCCTTATATAATAGAAAAAAATATATATGTTTTGATAAAGTTTTGTCGGCCAAATTTTTATAATTCACACGTGGTAGTATATTAATGGATGTAAAAAAATTTGATGTAACTTAAGAAGAAAAGAAAAATGTTTGATATGTTTTGAAAAAAAAAATAATAAAAAGTATTATAATCCTATATAATATGTCCACTCTATTTTCATGCATAATTTTCTTACTCAAACAAGAAAGGGTGAAAAAGTCAATTTGTCCTTTCAAAGTTTCAAATTAAGTTAATCTAATAATGTCAACAAGTTGAAAAGTTATATAAATATCTTCAAAAGTGAAAAATAAATCTCAATATATTTTTAATGTTAATTTTGATTTGTTAAACTTAACAATTATACTTAAAGAATTCGTTGACATTATAAATGTACATTTGAACTATTTATTTTGATTATTTTTAAATTTTCAATTAAGTTTTTCATTTCTATTTTTTTATCACATTTTCAACATTTTTGTTCACACATTTCATTTTTGTCTCATTTACTTTTATATTACGGTAGTCATTTAAAACTAAATATTTATAGTCTTAAGGTGTATTTTATAGTCTCAATGTTAACTTTGAAATACTTTTTACACTGCCCTTGATCAAATGAATATTTGAGATATTACATGAAGCACGTGAAATGAGTATTTGAACCAGAGACATTTTTTAAATATTTTAAGAAATTTCTTTTCCTTATAAGTTACCAAGGTACATAAAATTTCTTGTATTAAGTATTTTATTTGTATCTTTTAGATTTTAGACCGAATTTTAAAACTACAATATCTTATTAATTAATATTATTTTTAATGTTTCATTTAGTATCAATTAATAAATTAATAAATATAGAGAGAGGATATAATTTGATTGAAAACCATAGTTTTCTTTAATTTTAAATTTAATCTCTTTAATTTATTTACAACCAGTATAATAAAATATTTATTATTAACAGTAAATACATACTTCATATTATATTTTATTCTTTCTAAATGTATTCAATTTCACTTTTTATAGTTACAATATTTTTGAAGAAAATTATGATGATCATTGTTTGAGTTCATGATATTACACAACATGTCTATTTTATTTATATTTACAGTAACTCCTGTAAAGGATACACACGATAATTAAATTCAAAAATCAAGGGATTAGTATGATGCAAAAAAAAGTGTGAATGTAATGTTTCAAGTGCTCGAGGAAGGGAAGATTAAGGATAGAAAAAAAGTTGTGTACTTCACAAGTCTCATGAGTGATTAATGTAATTTACTAATATTTTTATTACATTTTTAATTTAAAGCATATATTAAGTTTTGATATAGTGGTTAAGTAACTTGCCAATATATAACAACATAATATTTTCTCCTAACTCAAATACAAACAAAGAAAAAAAAAGTAATAAATGTTTCATATATTTAAATATAAACCAATTTCAGCCATTGTTTAAATGTTTAATATGATTTGAAAAGTATGATATTTACATTTTGAAGAAATAAATTGCAGACTAGATAGGCATTTTGCAGTAAAAATTATAAATGAAAGTTAGAATACTATTACAACATAGTCCATGTTTATCAGTGTATCCTCCCTAAAACATGAAAAAACAGACGATCTAATTAACATTACTCATACATTCTAATTTCAACTCCCTTCCCCCAAATATATTAAAACATTACTTAGCTTCAGCTTCAGCTTCAATATCCATCAATAGTGAACCGGTAATAAGCTTCAGCTTCAATCAAATTAGTCCATTTTCTCTATGCAGCAATGTAACTTGGAATGATCCTGCAAAATAATCAGCAAAGCTATGTGTGTATAAATTAAGCTTTCAAATCTTTTCCTCTCTGTTTCATATTTACCCTTCAACACTATCATGCATCATTTGTTTGGTATCTACACTAGGACTTCAAAACTAGTCCGTGAGGACTAGCAGCATATTACATCACCACTGTGCTGAATTCACTCGCCGAAGCATTCGTCTTGGTTTACTCTTCTCCTCAACTGGAATAAGGCACTCCATCAGCTGCACCAAAAAGAGTAAAAGGACACTGAATCACATTAACAGACATGCAACAACCACTTAAAAGTTAACTATGAAGTTCACTTCACTCTCTAAACTCTAGAAACAAAAATATTACTCCTGATCTCCGATTCATACTTAACCAAGAGATGTAAATTTAGGTATTGAAAGTGATGCACTGTATGTAGCAGGTTTAGAGTTCCAAGAATATCTTTCCACCAAATTCCAAGGATAAGTGGACACATGGCACATTTGAGAGTAATTCAGTGAGATTCAATAGTCCATCAAGAATGGTAGGCAAGACAATTTAATGGGCAAAAGACTATATGATCTGAGTGAATGAGCCAAAGGTAGTTCTTGAAAGATCCCAAAAGAAAGCAGAAATTGAGATTAGACCTAACCTAATTTAACCACTGCAATTATATGGGTAGGTGGATTGTGTCCTTCACATTGCTACAGCAATTGTATGGTGCAGCTGATCAAACCTAACCCACATGTTTGAAAGGCAGTTAAAATGTGAACATTAATTGACTTCTCTGTGAACATTATTATTACACTTCCTTCCTAGGCTGACTCACCCCATGAACTGCTGTTGTTCGAATTCAGCATTCAATTCATAGTTATAAAAGCAAATAAATGAAAGTTGACTTGTTTTCTTGAGGCATTCAAGAATTACGCCAGTCCAGTTACATCATCACCCAGGTTGAAGCAGAAGGGAAGTGGATACTGTACATACCTGATTGAACCTCTGCTTTCTCCTTTCAGCCTGCATACAACAATACCCAATATTTCATAAACTCACGAATCGTATGTTAACCAAAAGAACACGAAAATCTCCAGAAAGAATCGACCAAGAAAAGGCAGATTTTCACAGAAGATGCGACCCGAACAAAACGATTTTTCTTTACCAGTTAAGGTTTGAAGTTCACACTTGAATCATAGAAAAGACAGAATAGAACTCGGAGTGAATTTGGACAATGTTAATAACTTTATACATAGTACTCTGGATTCGGAAAAAGAAAAAGAGAGAGAGGGGAAACTCCTCATAACAATAATAATAATAAATTAATAAAAAAGATGAGGTGTGATGAAACAAACCTCTTCCTTTAACAATCGAGCATTCTCTTCCTCGAGAAGTGTAACCAAAGACTCTAACTCAACTGTATAAGCCTGGAAACAACATACATCATCATCATCATCATCACAAACTCACACTTGCCGAACAAGTTTCAAATAAAAAAAAAATTGAAAAAAAAAAAGAGAACCTGTTTGCGTTCCCTGGACCTAGCGGCAGATTCTCTGTTTTTGATCATCCTTCTCTGTTTCTGAAGAGTAGCCCTATCCACGACGGCTTCCTCCACGGCCTTTCTCTTTCCCCTTCCCCCATGAGAGGGCGGAACGGCGTCGTTTCTGGCAACGGAGGTCAACAACAAATCGTGGAGGCTGATTGCCATGTCCTGAGACTCAGCGCCGCCGACCACCTCGTCCCATACCTGGCTCGAAATCGAACTCTGCGCCGCCACATCGGGATTCGTCGTCACCACCACCTTCGACGATGCCATGTCGTCTTCCGATTTCTGCGTTTGGTGTTAGTTATTATTATAGAGAACAGAGAATAGAGAATAATAGGGAATAGAATAGGGAATAAATAAATAATCATCACCAAACTCTCCTCACTTCTCCCAACACATCACAACAAAATTGTTTTAAGCCTAAACCCTGCTACAACTTTTAACACCTTCTGATTCCTACGTAACAAACACTATTCATAAATTCCATCACAAACTAGCCATTAATGTTACTCTCTAATTTCCACTTTTGCCCCGCAGGATTTCAAAATTCATCAAATTTTGTAATATTTAATATACTTGTATGTTTGTAATTGCAATATATTTTGTATATGCAACAAAATAATGGATTTTTAATATTGGAAGTATAATTCGGTGGATCGAGAAAAAAATGGAGTGGTTGGTGGAAGTGTTAATAGTGGAAAGACAGTGTTTGGTAGATTTGGTAGGATTGGTAGAAGAATGAAGTTTGTGTTAAGAAAATGGTTTTGAAGAAAAGATGGATCATGGACAGCACAAAAGATTCGTGTGGGATTAAGTAATTGATTTGTGAAATGTTAGGAGATTTAAGAAGTAAATAAATGATTGGTGGAAAATAGAGTCGGCAGAAACCAATTAATATTCTACTATTCTTTTTTTACAAGAATGCAATAAATTAGTAGCAACATGTCACACTCAACAAAAGCAAAAACAAAACATGATTATTCATGAAAAGTGGATTGAACGTGCATGAAAATCTAAACGCGTTTTCATTACCGGTAACTGCCAAAAGCTGAATAAAAAATTTTAAATTTGCCCTTCTTTCTTTTGGATCTCTTACAAAGAACTGTAGTGAGGTGATTAAACTTTAGATAGTAAATGACCGCATCATATATAGCTAACAAAAAATTGAAACGTGATTGAAAAAACTAATGGGTAGTGAAAATAGAATTAAAAATTATAATAATCACTCACCTTCTATACAAAATTGATTTCTAAATATTTAAAATATTTAATTTTATGTAATTTGATATAATAAATAATAAATAATATTTTTAATTATTTTTATACAATAAAAATTACATGAAGTAAGTTAGTCTTCAATCTGTTTGATAATGATCACGTGAAACAAATCATTTTATCCAGAATTTTCATATTTTAAATTGCATTGACCATTCGCTTATTGATCAATGATAATTCTGGTAAGAAGTCTGAAATTGCGTGGAACTGTATGATTTTTTTGTTTAAAAAATGAGTTTATATAATAATAATAATAATAATAATATTGATAATTGTTAAATTGCTTTAATGTGATGGCTGATCAAAAGAGATAAAAATTTCCTAACAGATAAGTTTTGGGTTTTACAAATCTAACATATAAGCCTGACATATCCAACAATAAGAAAAATGTTTTCTGTATTGGTAAAAAGAAGGAAAAAGTGCGAAGTATTTTAGTCACGCTGAGATTTCTTTCATATTAAATATTAAAAATAATATGTTTAAGATATTCACTTGAAATATTTTAGGTGTAGGATTTCAATTTTACAAAATTTCATGTTAAGGCGAGATTATAATATGAAAAGAAAAAATCTCAGAACAAACTCTCAAAATCTTAAAAAACTTGTTTATATTCTCATATAAATAAAAATTAGATTGAGACTAACCAAAATTTAATTAAATGAGATCTATGATTAGAATGGAAATAAGATAGTCTTATATCTTAATCTAATACGCAATTAACTTTATGTCAAAAAGATGTTAGTTTGAGTTACAAAATATACCTAATTTCATGAACTGGTGAATGGGAACAGCACCTGCATTATAAAAGAGATACGTAAGTCTAACACGTTTTAATTTTTATAAACTCGTGTCTATGTATTATAGAACATTTGTCAGTGTAACACGTATTCAAAAGTTTTAATATTTATTTGTCGGTTGTGCAAAACTTGTGCGTGTATGGGTTTACATAAACCACTATTATAAAACATTTCCCAGTATCACATCATGTATATGCATAAAATTATAACTGTTGAAAGGTATGATTGAAAATTATTATCAACATAAAAATGTAATAATAAAGAAAAAAATCAGTTAACACACTCCTTACCACCGGATTCCCCACCTAATTTTGTGTTTAATGTGTATAAATAATTTATTGAAGTTAATGATTTAATTTAGAATATTGTTCAAACTACGTGTAAAAATTGTTATCTTGATAGAGATACTATAAGAAAATAAAAATGGGTTCATAATATTAGTAATTTATTAACCAAGTTAATAATTTATATTTGGGTCAATTATAATGTTAAAATAAATTAATTATACAACTTTTTGCACTTAAAAAAGAACAAGTTGGTGTGACATAATCAAACCGGAACATATAAAAGGCAAGTTAGTTTCTTGACATATGGTGGAAGGATGATACTTCACCTCACTATAGGAAAAATAATTTATTATTTTTAGAAATTAAATGAGTTTTGTGTCAAATCATCCTTACCTATTACACTTACGAGGTAGCAAACAATTGATGATTATCATTCGTAAAGTGAATGGTTTCTGCAGTTCTTATCTAGCCAAAAAAAGTAAATATTTGAATGACAATTTGTAAAAGGATTTTAATAAAAGTTTTTTTTAAAAGAAAAAGTAATGAAAGATAGCGAAAAATATTATCAAATGAGTTGTCCTTACTTAACAAGTAAATTACATTGACAAAAATTTGTTTCTATAAATAAACTTTTAAACCAAACACTTAGTTAAATAACTGTACTAAAACAACCTCATTAAAGAAGTACTTACGGAAAATGTTTATATGAATATAGTTTCTCTTTGGTTAATTAATACAAGAGTAAAAAATATCCGATAAAAATGAGTTTATACATTGTTCAAATTCTTATGTGATAAAACAAGTTAAATAATAAATTAAATATATGGATTAGTTCAAAAGTTTTTTTAATTCTTTTTAAACGACACGATAATTTCAGCTTGACAAGCAAGTAGACTATAATAATCTGTCTCGTAATCATTTTCGTTTGAGATTACAAGAACCTCTATGAGATGTTTAAAGGAGAACTAACCGCAATATGGTATTATGAAATTTTTTATAATTGTTGTCCTATTCATAATTTTAATATTGTGTATTTATAAATAAATTATATAATGTTATAATTAAAAACTGCAATACAAATTTATTATCATAGATATAAATATCTTTTAAGTATAATATAATTAAATTGTAAAATAAATTTTGAACAATATACTCGTTTATGTTTGTTAACTGTTACTTAGTTTTAACCATATTAAGTTTAAATACGTTAAGTTGTTTTTTATTTTATTTTAAGAAAATAAAAAATGTGATGTTTTTTTAGATAGGTGTGCAGGAAGAAACATATGAAGGGTGCAGGAAGAAGCGGGCTGTAATTTATTTAAAAAGGGGAATTGAAGTACAAGAAGGCCCAGTGTTAAAAAGCCCATGAAAGAAGGTCCAGAAAGAAAAGGGGAAGAAGGAGGGTGGGAAATTGGCAATAAAAGACTAAAGTATGAAGATAACGGTAGAACTAATATTTTGAAAGAAAAAAGGCGCGAAAAGAAGAAACCTGATCTTGAAAATGTGGAGGAGTTTTGGTGGAGTGTGGGTGAGGTGCATCGTAGTAGCGATATTGCTGAAGGCCGTTAGTGTGATGTGCAGACCCACAAGAGAGTTTGATTCCATGCTGAGCACCGTACGGGCCAGAGGGTACGACCTCTTCTGCAACGCAATCGTCACCTCTGATCTTCAAATGGACATTCTCTTTCATCAGAACGACAACAAAGCCACCTCACGCGCCTTCACCTTCTTCGCTCCCACCGACGCTTCCCTCTTCGCCCTCGACATGACTCAGACCGCCTCCTCTTACACCGATACGCTCCGTTTCCACGTCGTCCCTCGCCGCCTATCCCTCGCCCACCTCCGCCTCCTCCCCGACGGTTACACGCTTCCCACGCTCCTCCCTCAGCGCTTTCTCCAACTTACGCGCCCCAATTCCTCCGCCATCGCCGTCGGCGGCGTCGACGTTGCTTTCCCCGGCCTCTATTACGGCCACTACTTCGCCGTTCACGGCCTCGCGGGAATTCTCAGTCCCCGATCCAACGATTATCCTTCGCCTTCTCCTTCGCCTTCGCCGGCGGAGTTGGCTCCTCCGATTCGTTCAAGAAGCAGTCCTAAATCGCCGGCGAACCAACCAGTTCTTGCTCCAGTACCGAATTTCGCTCCGTTGCGCGTTTCTCCGGTTGACGCTCCGGCATCGGCTACTTCGCCGGTTGGTTCTTCAGAAGAGGAACCTGAGTGGAAAGGTTATCCTCCGGCAGGTTTGCCTCCCAGATATCCTGGTTCAGCAATATCACAGCCACCGGAGGGATATTCCGACGCTTTGGCTTCAGCTCCGGCGCCTGAAGCATTAGAAAGAATGAGAAAGTGTCTGAATCCCGTTGGAGGATTGGAAGAATCTGACATGCAGTGCCATTCAGCATGAATCGTGCATTTCAATTTGAGTGACACTCTCACTGCCACCGAATGCAAATTAAGTTTCCTTTTTGTTTCTTTGGCCTTTTGGAGTTTTAGAAATTTCAGTGTATATCTCTACAACTAAACAAAAAAAGTGATTTGTTGTTGTTGCTTACACTTGCTTGCTCCCTCATTTTTGCCAATTCTCCATCAATAATTAATTAGATGTTGAAATGACAATTAATTAATGAACAAGAATCTTACTGCTATGAAAAAATCATAACAAATACATGAAATTTATTATACTATAATAACTATGATACCATCAAAAAGGAATCTTGAAAGTGTAATATTGAGACAAAATTGTTTACAAAGATGATAGTAATGGCAATATTTTGTAATTTCATTTTACAAAAGGAGCTTTCTTGAATATCAGATTTTGGTTTCATCATGTAATAGAGATTGAAGAGTGAAACCTGCTGACTTTGACCAATGGAAGAATTTGTTAGGTTAGGAATGTATTGTGTATTGAATAAGTTGAATGGATGGTCAACATTCTGAATTCTTCCTCAGAGAATCATGCTATAATTTTTGTTTCTTCGTTAGAAGAATGGTACGTGGAATGCACGTAAAACTTTTATTTTCTAAGAGAATAGAAAAGTTTGTCAAATAAGAAACGTATCCACGTGCTACTGTTATAGTAAAGTAATATTAAAATTATTTAATTTATAGCGTTATATTTTTCATTTTCCTTTCAAACCAAATAAAGAAAAGTATTTATTTCTCGAGTTTGTTGTCATTCAAAATATACAAAGAGATCGATTCACCACTACGTGTTGAAGACAACAAATTCCATAAAGAAGAAATCATTTAAAACAGAAAACAAAAGAAGCAGTTATTATTAACTTTTTTCTATTATTGGTTGAAAACAGAAATCGTTTATGTTAGAGTTAGGGTATTAAGTCGGTCTCCTTTATGAGGAAGGAACAGAATAAATCAAAATCCTTATGAATGAAGGAGTGGATAAGTAACTTGCAGAAGCATGTTTACAACCCAACGCGCAAACGTGTGGTTTAAACATAGAAAGCATGATGATGAAATGATGACAGTGGCACCAAGAAAAGGAAGAAAGAAAGAAGCATGATGGTGACATTAATTGAATGGTAATAAAGATCACAATAAAATATAGAAGAAAAGAAAAAGGAAAAAACTAACGAAAAGATTAAAGAGGGAAAAAGACAAAGGTAACACGTATGTATATTTAGTAAGCGATAAACAATAGTTTTAAAAGAGCCTATAAAACGATTTCTGGGTTGTGTTTTGTTTCAGCGTTTTTACTCAATCTCAATGGCATGCGAAAAGGGGAAGAGTTGTGCGAAACGAAAAAAACCTGGTATGTTCACGCAAACGGAGATTGAGATGGCGAGGCAGCTCGTACAACTTAGCAACAGCATCACAGATTCTAGCAATGGCATCACAGGTAGCTTGAACAGCGGCGAAAGCGTGGAATGGAAATGGAGAAAGAGGAACGATAACGATATTAGTGATGCAGTAGAAGATGTGTTGGCAGAAATAGAAGAAGATGAAAGCTTAAGGAGAAGAAACAACAGGTACCGCTACATTCAAGATTTGTATAATTCCACAAGATCAATTGAGACATGAGCACTGCAATGTTCAGAAGATTGAATAGTATGTATATATTAGCGTGGTTAGTCATGTGTGAATGGGATTTTATTCAAGAATTTTTTTCAGATTACGCTTTTAGAAGTTCAACAAGGTTAAAACAATAGTATGCATCGAAGATGAATAACTTACAATTGAAGAAACCCACAACGTCGCATGTTCCTAGGTGTTACTGCATTTACATAGTCGAGTTGATAATGGATTAAGGCAGCTTCCATTTACATTGCCACAATAGAATCCAAAATCCAACTATAATTTAGTAATAAAGGTATGAGATTACTTTCTAAAATTATAATCCAATCTGGGTTAATAAATAATTGACTTCAGTAATTTAAATTATATTCCAAAATTATCATACTAGCAAGAAAAAAAAGATTATTATGACAAACAATTCAGAAACATGATAAATTCTAGGTTTATTTTTCTATTTTATCTTCTAACAATTCATTAAAATTAACTATTTTAAATTATTTTATGACTTCTGTATATAAAAACTAGTCATTTCAGATAATCTAAACAAAATAGATAGTCCTAATATAACTACTTTTTAACTTATGTGTCAAAAGATCAAATTTATTTCACGCAATCTATTTTAACTATAATGAATTATATCTTGTGGTTTATCGCACACTGAATGTACCACAACAAAACCCCCCACATCAAGCGGTAGCAGTGGCGGTACGTTAGGAATATAAACAATCTAATTCGTACGGTGTCGTACAAACAATAGATTAAGACAAATATAAAAATATTCATTATAGTCGAAATATACAGACGGGCATTAACAAGTTTAATATGCAAAGTTTAAACCGTTCCACTATCGCATAAGAGAGACTGATAGATAATTGTCGAATAGCTATCAAGTGAAACGTGAATTTCACCAATCGGTGCTAAAGTTCAAACGCATACAGGTTGGCTACAAAATTATCAACAATATACATTCACTATAAAGAACATAGAATGTTTGATTGATCAATTTGAAAAGAATTTCGTATAAAACTAAACATCTAATTCTTCGTAACTAAGAGCTTCAATGCTCAAGATGGAAGACACATTCTTTCAATCGCTGCAATTTACTATGATCAAAGTTTCTGCTCGGTCACTTGAGGTTGCTTCTTTTACAATAAGCATCAGAGAGGCAGGGTCGACAGTCCAGTCTTGCTGTAGTACATCTAAATTATACAACCAAGCATGTCAATAATGATAAGAAAGAGAGGGTGCAGACAGTCCAATCCAATTACAAAATATAATCAATATCCAATTTCAAAAGCTTCTAGGATAGTGAAAATTACTTACAATTTGTAGCACCATCCTCATTCATTCCCATAAATAAAGCAATGTCTTTAATGCTTGCTTATTGTTGAATAAGCAGAGAGAAGCAGCTGAAACATCTCCTCTGTGTAAAGTTCTGGAAAAGTTTATTGGTGTTAACATTTTCATCGTACTAAACACCAGATATAGGTGCACAAAGCTATTCGGAAAGCAATATAAAACAAGCATATTTTATCAAACAGTACATTACTACTTCACTACTTTTATGCAATATCCATACATCCTCTATCTTCAGTACATGTTAGACCAAGAAATTACAGCATTCGTCAACATATTTTCCAGTTATATGTGTAAGGAAAGTCCAACCAAAACATTTTTAATTTTGAGGTTTAAAATATAATACATTTTGTTCTCGCCAAACTAATTATACGGTGCCATTGCTTTCATCCATTATTACGTGAAGAATAACACTGCATACTGTTACATAAAACCATTTAAACAAATTAATTGATCCACACACGCACGCTTCACCAATTTCCCGACCCAGAAAGTATAACACATAGTCTATAATTAACATTCAACCACAAGTAACATGAAACGGGATAAAAAAAGTGAGGACAACATTTTTTATGAAGCTATGATCTAGGATAACAGCTTTCGACTCAGAAACACAACAGAATTTACATATATACAGTTGGATTGTTTAGAAGATATTCGAAGTGACAAAGTGAGTAAAGTAATAGCCATTTCGTTCAGATATACAAGAATGTAAAGAGCGAAAACAAGAAGAGAACTAAAAGATAGATACATGTCGTGAACATAATAGTGAGCGAGGAGGTGAATGGTGTAGGGCCAATCGTCCTTGTAAGCAATGCCATCAACTGCAACCTGAGTGAGGATTCATGAATTTGAAGTAAGCCACAAACGCTAATGAAAGAGGAAAAGGAGCAAGAATCAGATAGACAGCTACCTGAAGCATTAGGTTATCGCATACATCCGCAACTTTGTCGTACGACTTCGAATCCAACGTAAAGAGAAATCCATCACTCTCCGATCAAATCCCTATAACAGCAAAACCCAGAAAACTCAAACTAATTAACGCTAACCACGAAATTCAAATAAAATGGTCAGTTAATAATTCTCTTACGCTACCAAACACGGCATTAGCGGAGCCATACCTCAATTCGATGCGATTGAAAAGCTCAAACCAGCTTCTGATTCTCCGGCGGAAACGTATATAAACGCTACGGTAACGACGTGGTTTTTGCATTTCTATCCGTGACAGTACCAAAAGGTGTGCGCTCTTCCAGCCCAACGAAGTATTGGGTGCCTGTAAGTAAGGCCCATAAGGCCCAATATTAAAAAAATATATTGGGTGACTGGGGGGTCTTTATTCCTGCACCTCCAAAATTTCTTCTACACTCAAAAATTTCTTTAAATTCCCAAAAAATCTTTTGACTATTTAAGGAAACCAGGAAACACCACACCCCCAAAATTATGTCGACTTCCGAAAATCAAAATATATTACCGGAAGTCGATTTTCGGAAATCAAAATATATTACCGGAAGTCACTTCAAGAAGTCAAAATGTATCACCGGAAGTCAACTTCCGGAAGTCAAAAATTATCACCGAAAGTCAACTTCCGAAAGTAAAAAAATATTCTCGGAAGTCGACTTCCGGAAGTCAATAAACATTCTCCGACTTCTGTAAGTCAAAAAACAAATTTTATTTTAAATATTTTTAATTCTTTTTAAAATTTATATTTTTTAACTTTTAATGATTTTTTTAGTTTATTATTTTATTTATTTTTTATGTTTTCATATTTCTTGATATATTTTTTTTTAAAATATTAATATCTA
>Ga0209589_1002583_pt1 | contig 31498 bp, 13 predicted proteins | sample CowpeawhiteBW_FD_187525 | JGI IMG/M metagenome (GOLD analysis project Ga0209589, IMG submission 187525) | Root nodule microbial communities of legume samples collected from California USA - Cow pea white BW (SPAdes) (version 2) | ecosystem: Host-associated > Plants > Roots > Nodule | place: USA...
TTATACAGTGAAAATTTGTTATATATATATATATATATATATATATATATATATATATATATATATATATATATATATAAAATATATATAATAGTGAGTATTAGATTAAATATTTATGAATGATATTTAAGTAAATGATATTATAAGTTTAACAAATAATAAATCTAGTAGGTCAATTTTTTAAATAATTTTAATTATAGGTAAATTTTAAATCTAATTCAATCATATAAATGTTATAAATAAGTTTTACAATTATTTTTAATTCAGTGACGGATTTTTTTAGGATTGAGGTGCTCAACCCCTTAATTTTTTTCTTTATATGTTTAAATTTAATGTATAATTTAGAACACTTTTTTATTTTAATATATTTTATATTTTTCGCATCCCTAAAATTTTGATATATCTATAATTAGAAGCGAATCTTCTTTAGGGGGGTTGAGGGGCCTTGACCCCAAATATTTTTTATATGTTTAAATTTAATGTATAATTTAGAAATTGTTTTTCTAATTTTAATATTTATATATTTGAAAAAATTTTATATATTCATAATTATATATAAAAAAGATTTTTTTATTATTTATGTAAGGCCCACTTTTATTGAGTGCCCTAATGTTAAGGGCTGCCTCATTGTTGGGCCTAAAGGTTGGTCCATAGGGTGTCAAGGCCCCTAAAGCAGCCAAGTTCCTCAATTGCAAGTCATTCTGAAAGATCAATGCCCTAATCACCCATTTTCTCTCCACAAAACCTCTGCTAGGGTTTCGAAGTATGCTCAAATTCACGTTCAACTTGACCTTGGTTCGGCTCACTTTTGCAAGTCTGGTTCTAGAGCTGCTGTGCTCCGTGGTTAAATGTCGAAGTCTCGAATAACCCCTTTCCAAGTAAGGGAAGCTAGGGTTCGCTTGTTTATTTCAATTTGTTACTTGTTTTGATTATGTTTCATGATGGCATGACTTGATTGATGATTCTAATTGATTGGAAACCTGTTTAAACATTGTTTGGCCTGAATGCTTGTCTGCTGCACGTGAGAACAGTGGTGAGTATTGTTTTTCTCGCCCAAGTGAGCGTGTCTCGCTTAGGCGAGACTAATAGAGGCTCGCCCAAGATCTTCTGCTTGAATTGTCGCTCAGGCGACGAGTTTGCAATTTTTGAGCGAGGGTGATCTCGCTGAGGCGAGAAGGGGCTCGCCTGAGCAAGAGATCGCAGAAGCTGTTGTCCCACTCCTCGAGCCCTCGCCTAGGCGAGAAGGGGCTCACCTGAGCGAGAGGATCTCCCTCACCTGAGCGAGACCTTTTAGCCTGACCGAGACTGGGGGTAGCTTTTGGTACTATTGTTGAGTGGTTCACTGATGTGTTGCTTGCTTGTTTGATCTAAATGCTTTACTAGAAGGGTTGAGGGATGATGCCATGGTTACAGTATGAGGTTGAGATGGAAATAAAATGTTGCTTTATTGTGTATGAATTGGGAAATGGGAGCTGTATGATTGGTGGTGTATATACATATGCATGTCAACATGATATTAGTATTTATGGGAACTCTCTTATTGGTTGGTGACACATATACAAAGTCTGAGTAGGACGTAATTCCATGACTCTTGTAGTGAGAGTTCATGGTGGTGCCTCAACTAATGGACGTAATCCCATGGACCTTCCTATTGGGAGTCCCTGGTGGTGCCTCATCTAATGGACTTAATTCCATGAACCTCGGGATGAGGGTTCATGGTGGTGCCTCAACATAAGGATGTAATTCCACGGGGGGTATCGTGGTGGTGCCTCATGGCCAGGACGTAATTCCACGGAGGTCTCGTGGTGGTGCCTCATGTAAGGATGTAATTCCGCCTCATGGTGATGCCTCACTGCTAGGATGTAATTCCATAGTTTGGTGGTGGTGCCTCATCGCATGTATCCGGACAGTCGAGTCAAAAAGTCTTAAGTGGTTTGGGTATATCATGTGTGGATATCTGTTAATTATGTTTGGTTTTGAACTTACCTGCTGAGTGTTATTATATAAGGATCTGTTACACTAGCTTACCCTTTCGCTCGCTTGTATGTTGTGTGTGACTTTCTCCATTGCGATGATCATCAATTTTATTGATGTGAGCAGATGTGAGAACCCCTGGCAGTGGTAATGATAGTAGAGATGCTGCAGCTTAATGGTTATGGACATGTATTGAGCTCACTATGGGGCCCGCGGCTGAAGGAGTTTATTTAGTTAGAATTTCTCTTGTTTTGGAAAAAATCTTATGTTGTTTTTGAACTATTGTATTGATGATAGGCAGTGTGGCGTCTCTTTTCTTTATTATGAATAGGTTTGGGATACCGTGTACCTTCATATACCGATTTCCGTACTCTTTGGATATTTATATATATGACGTTTTATTAAATTGAATTTATTTATTTAAAATGGGGCGTTACAATTTATATATATTTTACCTTACAATATAATTATTTACTGATTTTTTAAACATGAATAATTATTTTAATATGTATTTTCTATACAATTATCCTAACAATTTGTTGTTTTTTCTCTATCATCAGGCATTATTTTCTTATATTTTCTTCATTTATTTAACAAATGTTTTTCTCCATCATATTTGTAGTGATTATCCCTTATATTTATTTTTTAAAAAAATTGCTTGTATTTTTTTAAATTTGATATTACCAAAAAATTATAAATGTTATTAATTCAACCAACTTAAAAAAATATGTTAATCACTATCATAAACAGTAATACACATGTATTACTTATTTCTAAGTCAGAAACAACCTATATTTTTTCAAATTTCATATTATCTTAAAATTAGTAAAATGATTAATTTATAATATAGTATATTATAGATATTTAAAATACGGGTATATAATAGAGTCTATCTTCATGCTAATTTATATAAAGATTGTCACTTCCAAAATATTTGTTAAATATCCGTTATTGCATGTTGAATTTCAGTCATTTATCAATAATTTGTTGCATTTTTAACGAAAATTTACAAATAAATTTTTTGATAACACTATGTCGTTTCTTGCCTCTAATTTATCGGTGACTATTATAATTACAGTGTTGTATTTCCTTATTGGCCTTACAAAAGTAGCGCAACAAAAAGAGACCCTTGAATTCATGGATTTTAAAAGTAAAATCTTTTTCCCAGGGTTTCCTTTTAAAATTAAAACTTGTAATCGTTTAAATGTTTCTTAGCTTTAATCAATAAATCTTTTACTATATTTAGGAATGCAGCGTAAACAAATCAACTAAACAAGTAAAAGATTTACAAGCGTAGAAATGGATGAAATTCCATGCAACAAAATCTAAAGAAAAAGAGAGATCTCACACAGTAGCCAAATGAAGAGGATGAAGTATTTTTTGATTATCGTCATTGAATCTAGGAATCAAAGTCAAAGATGAAATATGAGACCATTGAAATCACATATTGAAAATGACGGAGACAAAATTGGAGAATAAATTCCCAAGTGTGGAATTAAGGTTAAACCACACATTTAATAATGTAATGAAGAGATTAATGTCACTTAATTTGATATATTGTAATATCTTAAATCAAGGTGATTTTGGTTGGCATGATGAGAAAAAGATAGTAATAATGAATAATGAGCCTTTTTTTTTTAATTAATATATAAAGTTAATGTCTATGTTTTTTCTTATTACAAGCTTCTCGTTAAGTGGTTTGATGAACTATTCAAAACATTTTACTCATGTTAATGATTAAAAAGTTCCTAATGACCCAATATTAAGAAATTCAATTATGTTAAGTTAATTTATAGTTCTAAATATAAATGTGTGCTTTTCAATTATTCGAATTGTTGAAAATCATTTTATCTAAAAAGTTATTAATTTTGATAATTATTTAAAATACTTTATATTTAAAGTTCACACATAAAGAACAATTAGCGATTTGGTTAGTCATTATATAGCGGCTTAATGAAAATGAATCACTCACTATTAAGGTAACTCTGACTTTGGCTCCTGAAAGCAGTGTGATTAATGTGAAACGAAACCAAAAAGGTGTTTCCAATAGTGTATAGGTGGGGACTGTTGCAAATAGTTGTCACACACTTTTTGTTGCTGTGATGGAAGATAGATCGTGTGGTGCAGATGAATCATGTGGCCATCCATGCGGATACATTCAATTCGGTGAAGAAATTTCGTTTTATGATTATGCAATATTATTTCATACCAATTTACCTATATTCCACTAGACTTTAATAGGTATTTAGATGAAATTTCCTAATCGACACATTAATTTGTGATGTGATTAACATTATTTATAATATAAGTTAATAAATTTATAATACATAATGTTTAACTTTTTTTTTATTTGTTAGACTTAAATTTATATAAACATTCCCAATAAATTTTCTTTAAATGTGAATTTCTTCGTATTAATACATCTTTTGGATGAAAACATTTTAAATCTCGAATATCTTCTAATTGTTTTGTTGATCAATGTAACAACATATTTATCTGAATTTTTTTATCAAGAAGTCTTTCAATATAAAAATTATTATGTATTGGTTTGAACAGTTAATCATAATGATAAACTATAAAGTCTTACACTATAGATAGATAAAGAATTAATAATACTAATAATTTAAAAGTATAAATTACTCAACTTTCTTAAATTTATATAAAAAAAAAGTTTGAACTCACGTTTAAATTCACAATAAAGAAAATTTACTATAAATTGTTATTTAATTTTAAATTTAGCTGTAAATTGTAAGATAAAGTTTCTACCTTAATGATTATATATATTAATAATGTTTGTGGCAATGGGTGAATATTTAGGTAATAATAGTTGAATATTAATAAAAAGGATGATGGGATAGAGATTGGGCAAAAAAAGAGCAGTGGAATTCCCATAATATCCCTCACTCATAAAAGTGGTGGCACTGTTACCTTACAGACCCCTTTACCCAAAAAAAAAAGTATAAACAAACCGCTCCTATCGTACGGAACACAAGTGGCCACTGCCAAACGAAACCTCTTGGATTCTTCTATACCTCTTTCAACGCCCAAACTCTCCTCCAAACTCACTGTATTTACCATTCCTGCCACTCCCACACCAACAAACACTTTAACAACGTAACATAACCTTCACAAACAACATTACAATGCAATACAACCCTTGCAAGAAAGAAACCTAAAACCAAAAAATTTCAATTAAAAAAAAAAAATCATAGAGGTTCTCTCTCAGATCTGAGTTTAACAAATTTCACACTTCCTCTGATGGATATTTGTGGTTTTTGTTTTCGTTAATCCCTTCCGAGGAAAGAGGCTTTGATTTTGTGGAATTCGAATTGGGAGATCCTTTTCCTATTTTTGGTTCTGATTTTGGTGGAAAATGGAAAAGGTGGCTGCGCCTCCGATTCTGATGCAGCGGAAGCGCGATCTGTCGTACGGCGTCGTTGCGGGGAGTCCGAACGAGAGCTGGAAGTGGGAGTGGGACAGCGTGCGGTTCGCGGGGAAGGCTCCGAGCGACGACGTCGTGTTCGAGGAGGAGGGCGTCGCGGCCGTGGCTCCCCTGCAGCTCAACCTCGCGGGGAGGGTGAGCGGCGGTGGTAACAAGAGAGTGCGCTCGGGGTCGCCCGGAACGGCGACGTATCCGATGTGTCAGGTGGATAACTGCAGGGAGGATCTGTCGAAGGCGAAGGACTATCACAGGAGGCACAAGGTGTGCGAGGCGCATAGCAAAGCCTCCAAGGCGCTTCTCTCCAACCAGATGCAAAGGTTTTGTCAGCAGTGTAGTAGGTTTCACCCGCTGTCCGAGTTTGACGAGGGGAAACGGAGTTGCCGCCGTAGACTCGCTGGACACAACCGCCGCCGGAGGAAAACGCAGCCGGAGGATGTTACTTCCGCCACGCAGGCCCCCGCCGCCGCCGTCGCAGCAGCAGCAAATTTGGAAATCTTCAACTTGTTGACTGCAATAGCCGGAGCTTCGCAGGGTGAGAATTGTTCGTTCAATTCAATTTTTGTTTAATTGATCGATTGATTAATTTATACTTTTTGTTGTTTTAAATAAGTTAATTCTAGTTCAACTCAATTCGAACAATAATAAGTACACGTTAAAGGCTTATTTATTTATTTCATAAGTATTTAGATTTATGTGGAATCTATGAAAAATCATTAATCATTAGGGTGTAATTGCTCCGTATTCAGTCAAAGTTAACCCTACAAAGCATTAAAAACAATGATTTAGTTTTTTTTTTCTTTCTGTAATTGGTGGATTTCAATCCTCATCCTAGGATCTAAGTTTCATAAAGAGGGTCTAATTCATTAATTTTTAGTATTACGAAAACTAAATTTATTTGTTTTGGTCTAAGGTCATCACATCAGGCATGTGGACTAAGGTCGATATTGATCGGAAATTGAGGGATCTAAGAAAATTTATTTTACCTAAATAAATAACTATATTTTCGAAATGAAAGCTGATAATCTAAAAAGTGATCAATAGTTTCTTTATTTGGGTTTTGCAGAGACAATTACGATTATTTTTTTCTCTTTTTAAAACCGCACGCAAGGCTCTATCAGTTAAGAAAACAACGATTTTCTTTTCACAAAAAACTGATGCGAAAATAATTTCAAATAATAATAATTTAAATTTTCTGGGAAAAGTTATGCAAAAGTAAAAGCTAATTTTGGAAAATAATAACTTGTTTATCAGGAAAATAACATAAAACCATACTCTTGTTCATTTGGGCCTTTTGTTTCTAGGGTAAAACAAGCTTGCACTAAGTTTGTTTGGGTTGTGATGATTATTATTGTCACGTGTAGGAAAATTTGAAGAAAGATCACAAGTTCCGGATAGAGAGCAGCTTGTTCAGATTCTCAACAGGATACCTTTGCCTGCTGATCTTGCAACCAAATTGCGGGATGCTGGTAATGTCAACGGGAAAAAGGATCATGTACAATCGGAGACACCATCCTCCTATCACCATCATGACCAACTGAACCACACCCCAGCCGCCCCATTAACTATGGATTTACTTGCTGTTCTTTCCACCAGTCTGTCTGGGTCTGGCCCTGATGCCAATGCGTCCCCCTCTCAAAATCGAAGCTGGAGCAGTGATGGCGGTAGCTTTAAATCTAGGAGTAGTGCTGATCAGACGAGACAACAACACTTCTTTTCAGTTGGCGGAGAAAGAAGCAGTAGCAGTTCTCAGTCTCTAGTTGAAGATTCAGACTGCCAGGAGGATGTTAGAGTTAATTTACCGCTGCAACTCTTTAGCTCCTCCCCAGAAGAGGACAGCTTGCCTAAACTTGCATCTTCAAGAAAGTACTTCTCGTCTGACAGTAGTAACCCTGCAGAAGAGAGGTCACCATCGTCTTCTCCTCCTTCTCCTCCTGTCGTGGAGATGCAGTTTGATTTGCAGGGCGGTGCTACAGGTCTAAATCCGGAGAGCATATCTTCCGGAAGAGTAGTTAATTCAAACAAGGAAGCTAGCCAAAGTCATAGTTGTAATATATCTCTCGATCTATTTAAAGGGTCAAGTAAAAGGATCCAACAACCTAGTTGGCTTCAAAGTGTTCCATTTCAAGCTGGGTATACATCTTCGGGCTCTGATCATTCACCTCCCAGTTTGAATTCAGATGCTCAGGTAGTTTAGTTTGGAATTTTACTACCCTGTCTGCTTTTGTTTACGTGATTTGTGCTTTGCGTTATCTGTACTGTCTTTAAGCTTACTTAGGTAAATAGTATTCTTGAATTGAATCTATTTTGTGGTTTTCCAACAGGATCGCACTGGTAGAATAATGTTTAAACTTTTTGACAAGCATCCAAGCCATTTCCCAGAAACATTGCGAGCACAGGTGTTTACACTTTCCTTGAAAATTTGACATGGGGTAGTTATTTTTATTATATGCTGTCAAATGTGCATATCTGAATAACTTTTTTTTTTCTTTCTAGATTTATAGTTGGCTTTCTAATAGGCCATCAGACATGGAGAGCTACATACGGCCTGGTTGTGTGGTCCTATCACTTTATGCTTCAATGTCTTCTGCTGCCTGGGAGAAAGTTAGTGAACTGCTGTGATGTACATTTGCTGATTTTATAATTCTATCTTGCTGATTGCTTGCATGTTGTGTTTTTTGCAGCTAGAGGAAAACTTCCTCCAACATGTTCATTCCTTAATTCAAAATTCAGATTCTGACTTTTGGAGAAGTGGAAGGTTTCTAGTTCATTCTGGCAGCCAATTGGCTTCACACAAAGATGGTGAGCATCATAACTAGTTCTAATCTGTGACTGAGGTTTAGCTCTTTTTTTTTTTAGATTGAATATTAATATGTTCAGAGCTTTGCTGTCGGGACTGTTGTTTTCTACATTGCTGGAATTTTCTTTATTAAGTAGTTGAATTAGATCCTTTTTGGTCTTGAAATTCCAGGGAAGGTACGCATATGCAAACCCTGGAGAACGTGGAAGTCGCCAGAGTTGATATCTGTGTCCCCTTTGGCAATTGTTAGTGGACAGGAAACCTCTATTTCATTGAAGGGCAGAAACCTGTCAACTCCTGGCACAAAGTCAGTAAAAAATTTCCCCTTTTTTTGGTTGTTGTAATATGCTTCTTTCTGGTCTGTTTGTCTAATATTTCTCCTTACTTTTTGCAGGATCCACTGTACGGGTACTGGCTCTTACTCATCAGCTGAAGTCATCAGATCTTCATATCCGGGTGTCATGTATGATAATATAAAGTTAAGTGGTTTTAAAGTTCAGGATGTTTCACCTGGTGTTGTGGGTCGCTTTTTTATTGAGGTATTTTTCTACATTCTCAATCTTGCACTTTATTACCCTAGCAAACTCTGCACTTGCCGACACATGCATGTCTATAAAATTTTTCATGTGTGAATGTGGTGTTGTGTATACTGATAAGAAGTGTGACCTATTTTTATGATCAGATTGAAAATGGTTTCAAGGGTAACAGTTTTCCAGTGATAATAGCTGATGAGACCATTTGCGAGGAATTGAGACCACTTGAGTCTGAATTTAACGAGGAGGAAAAAATATGCGATGCCATTTCAGAAGAGCATGAACATCATTTTGGAAGGCCGAGATCAAGGGAGGAGGCTTTGCATTTTTTGAATGAGCTTGGCTGGCTTTTCCAAAGAGAAAGGTTCTCATATGTGCATGAGGTTCCATGTTATTCGCTTGACAGATTCAAATTTGTACTCACATTTGCTGTGGAAAGAAACTGTTGCATGTTAGTCAAAACCCTTCTCGATGTACTGGTTGATAAACACTTGCAAGGGGAATCGTTGTCAACAGTGTCAGTGGAAATGTTGAATGCAATCCAACTCTTAAATAGAGCAGTGAAAAGAAAGAACATAGGCATGGTTGATTTGCTCATTCACTATTCTTTACCGGACAAAAATAGTACATCGAGGAAATATGTATTTCCTCCTAATCTTGAAGGTTCTGCTGGTATTACACCCTTGCACTTGGCAGCATGCACGGCTGGTTCTGAGAGTGTAGTTGACTCTTTAACAAGTGACCCACAGGAGGTAAATGTTTTCTCTGTACTCCATTGCTATACCATCTGTTTTCACCGAAGTAAGGGAAAAAATTAATTGGGTGTAACACAGATACCCAGGTTCCTGCGGTAGTTATTTTGGGTAAATATCATCTGCTCTCTCCTAGACGGCAGGTGGTACTGGGGATTTTCTATTTTGAACCTTGAGTTAATGCATTTCTATCCGGCTTTGATGTCTCTCCTGGTCATTTGTTTGTTTTCTTTCTTTTTGGGAAAGGGGGCAGGGGAAAATGGCAGATTGAAAATTAAAATATAAAATGGTTGAATTACCGTGCTACTTGTACGTTAGCATTATTTTCACCCTTAAATCAACTGTCTGATTGTATTTCTTGCCCTCCATTCCTTGTATTTTATCTTTAACTTGTGTTCTTGTGCTGCTTCAGATTGGCTTGAAGTGCTGGGAATCCCTTGTGGATGCTAACGGGCAGACTCCACATGCGTATGCTATAATGAGGAATAATAACTCTTATAATGTGCTGGTTGCCCGTAAACTTGCTGATAGACGAAGGGCTGAAATTTCAGTAACAATTGAGAATGAGATAGAGCAAGCCTCTCTAAGGGTAGAGCTTAACCAAAAGCAAAGTAACCTACTCAAACGAGGTCAGAGTTCTTGTGCCAAATGTGCGACTGCAGAAATTCGCTACAACAGAAGAGTTCCAGGTTCACAGGGTTTGCTTCACCGCCCCTTTATTTATTCAATGCTAGCTGTTGCTGCAGTTTGTGTATGTGTTTGTGTGTTCTTCCGTGGACGCCCTTGCGTAGGCTCAGTTGCTCCCTTCAGTTGGGAAACCCTGGATTTTGGCACAATGTAATTGGTATTGGAGATTCGGATAGAAAGGAAGTGGAAGGAATAATAAACCAGGTGGGAAACCCAATTGTTACCTTTTTCCCCTCGCATGGCAAAACTGCTTCTGTGGGGAAAATGCGGGATTTTGTGACAAGAGCCTAATATAAAACATATCGTGTGACGATGTAGAGTTGTGGAGGTGTTTGGCAGGTCAAACAACAAATTAGGACTGCCTTGTGTATAGATTCTGACTTGAATACTGCATCATTGTGCCGAGTTTAAAGGATATGACAAGCGATTCCTGAATGTTCCATCTGTTGGTGTTGGAAACTCAGTTAGAGAAGTCTTCAGCTTTTTTGGCCAGATAAAACCTGACACCCCCAATTTAAAGTTGGAATGGAACGGTGAATAAGCCGCGAGCACACAATTATGAAAGCAGTAAGCATTCGGAATAAAGAGAACCGTGGTGAGTAAATGTTGGTTGTTCTTTGTGAGCTCAATATTTAGGGGTTCATTGCCTTCTTCCCAACGGTAAACCACAAAAAGTTCCATGCTTCTTTTTTTTTTCTTTACCTTAATTGTTCTGTTATTTTAAATCAAAATCACAAGTCCAAGTTATTCTGATGCATAAGTTTCGATACTGTAAAGTTTGATTTGAGGGTACTGATCATAGGGCTGACCATACAATATGATGAAAAAGTGTAACATATTTCAAGTTGTATCTAATTCAATTCACGTTTCAGATTTGTTTTCTATTTGCTCCTAGATTCTAGATTGTTTGGGTTCTTATGCGGATGCTTCCTCTTCACCCTGCGTCACTCTTCCAACGCAAGACATATTCAAGAAGTGGTATGCTTTACTAGTCAAATAGTGTGTTTTTGTGCATTATTTCTTTTCAGACTCGTTGCTTTTGGGTGAGATTAAATTAACTGATAACACGAGCTTTAACTAAAGCATTGTATGCATAAAAAAATCATGAAATTCTCCATTAGATTTTAGACTCTGTTTGAAACAGAATTTAGGCCAACTACCCATGAGAATGGGATCGGCGTTCTACGTAACGTGCCTTGGAAAGTGAGACACGCGTAAAACCGTCATAGTATCCATGTGATGGGTTCACAGTACCTTGCCTCACCTTTTTGAAGTGTCCTTTGACCAGTTTTTTGGACAGCGGCACATGGTGTGAGATCAAGGGCCCATTGATTTATTACCAAAATTAATTTAACTTACTGAGATGTGATTTATTGTAAATTTTATTATTAAAGTTAAATTCAATTTTTTATTTGTAAAATCTAAAACGAACAAGTATTTGTTCTTAGTTCCGCCTTCTAAGCGACTATCGGGTATATCATATCAATTGGTCTTTAGAGCTTGAAAACCCATGTTTTCGATGTGAAATGGGGAAAGTTTTCGACTTCATCAATGCGACTTTCTGATCGATATTATGCTTTTCTTGTTATACTGCTGAAAGTAGGTTGGTATGAACATTTGATTTGGTGGTATATATTTTTCAGTCATGGGTGACTTTAGACTTGTTCCATTGTAATTGAATCGATTGTGACTGATGGCAATAACTTGGACCTTATTAATTCAGTTGTCCAACACTGCCTTTGGACTGATAGTCCGAAACAGAATTGCTTGTGAATTGCGTTAAGGCTATATATGTTTCACATGATTTCACGTGAAAACATATATGCACATCCAATTATTGAAGGCATTTGAAATCATTTTAAAAGGCCAACTTGCTTATTTAAAAAGATGCAAAATAAAAGGGTAAAAGAATTTAAAATACGTAAATTTATGTTGGAAATATCTTAATAATTTAAAAAATAAATAATTAAACTAAACATCTTATTGTTATTTTTAATTTTTAATTTTATAAGTAGATGTTATTCATGGTCAGTGACTATATACTTTTATTATGAAAATTAATTAGATTTATTACAAAATTTTAATTACAAAATTAACTGTTAAGTTTCTCTGTTACCTATAAATATTCTTTGTTTATATAAGAAAAACATATCAACAAACACTAGAGTCATGTATATATATTTTTTATATTATCTTTAAGACATTGGTGTTTATAAGATTTAGAAGTTGTATTCGATTGATCTAATGAATTATTGTATCTTGGGAGAGAAACACATTTATCTTGTTGTGTCTTATGCACTAAAAATGTTTTCTTTCTTTAAGAATAATACTAGCGTATCCCAACTTAGACTATTTATACTTAATTTTTTCATTTATTTTTTATCTCGTATTGTTATAAGAATTATTGAATCTTTGATTAATATTAGTTAATTTATATATATATCTTAGTATATTATTTCTCTAATAATTATTATTATATATTATTATATTTTTATTATCAATAATATTATTTGATTAATATTTTCTAACAATTTATTGATTTCTCTTATTGTTATAACTCAAAAGGATACATATGGCATAAGCCTTTAGGTTACTTTGTCGAGAAAATACTATCCAATAGAAGATTATTAAAGTGAATGAAATATGAAGAAGAACTAAGGTGCATTGCACAAAAATAGTATATAAAAAATAGCAGAATAAGAGTGTTTAAATATGGAAGTCAAGTATTAAAAAAGAAATTACGTTTAGTGGTTGAGATTTGTTAAAATGAGGATCTAGATGTATTTTCGACCATTGATATATATATATATATATATATATATATATGTTTTGATTCGAATATGCACGGAATTCTATACCCATTATAAAATTATCTATAGTAGGCATGAAATCCTACGTCTGTCATAAAATTTTTTATAATGGATTCGAACAAAATAACTGTGTGGTTCTACCTTGACACATATCTATCATGACAAGATTAATTATTTATAGTGTCGTTAAACAAGTTCTCTTTTAAATCAAATCTCTTTATATGAACTTTTTTTCAATTCTCGCTATAACAACCCGATTTTGGGTGATAAATAAAAATATGGGTAAGCCATTCAATATTAAAATAAACATAAGTAATTATGGATAAGTTGAAAGTCATTACAATTTATAATTAGTGTATATTGTATTTCTAAACACATTTCACAAAAACCTTAGGTATTACAAAATGTTAACTAGACACTTAATACAATTTTTCATATTACAAATATAAGTCTAGTCATTCAAACCATTCTATACTAGTCTATCTACAAATCCTAATTCCAGCTTTGGTGCTACTATCCTCTGTTCCTATTTCTTCTCCCATATTAAAATTCAATTATCAGACAAGAAAGGGAAAGAGAAAAGAACACATAAGAGAAAAGACAAGGGTAAGCTAATTTATAAGTATATTAATAAAACATACTAATTACATAATTTCCATTCAATAAATTAATTAGATATTTTCAATAGTTCACCAAATTTTATACAACTATATAATCAACAAAACTCAATTTACTCAAGATTACCATATTCTATACTAAAACAACTTTTGAAAGATTAGTGTATTGAATAAACTCATGATCTTCGAGACTGTCATATTTCCCTTCATTTCCTCTTGTTAACCAACTTTATTAAAAGAATTTGAATTATAGTTCAAACAATGATAGGGTTAACTTTATTAGCTTCCTAAGTATGATACTATGTTGTATCATACCGTCTATCATGTGAAGACTTCTTCAACACTCACCACCTAGATATCATACTCCATGTGGATTAGATACCAGTAGAGTTAGATAGTCTCATTCTTGAATCTCCTTCAATACACTTTGATATACTAAACAATAATATTCTCCCATGAAAATAGTTATTGTGACCGGCGGCCCAGAGCAATAATCTCATCGCCCAATACTCCAAAACAAAGAGTTTCTTGTAAGGCTTTCTGCCCAACGCGCATATGAGTTGCCCAATGCCTATATGAGTCACCCAACGCCACTAAGATAATGACTCACTGTCAAAGTTGCAACGCCATATAGGCATTGCCCAACACCAACCTCATTGGAGCTCTCTACCAAGAATTTTATACATTTTTGCCCAACGCCTAATAGTTATTGCACAACGCCTGCATCCCTGCACCTATCGCACCTTGTTGGGATTTAGGGTAGTCTAACGGTAGCAAGTTAATGAACAAGTTTTCTCAAAGTTTTCAACCTAGCGCTTAGTGATGGGCTCTTGTGCCCAATAATACTCGTACAAACATAATTTGACAAATCCAAATATTTTAATTCTTCTACACCGGAAAGCTCATACATCATCTATTCAATCTAAATGCATTATAATTTCTCTTGGTTTCATTAATTTGTTACAATCAGCAACCTTAAGTTATTGCGATGTTATACTTCATCATGAGTCATGGATTCACAAAATAGACTTATCCAGATTTTAGCTATCCAAGATCAGGATATCTTTTTCCATATCAGAAACCATTAACAAACAAATAGTTTTTCTGGTCAAGATTTCTTCTTTTTAAACATTTCTACATGTAATTTTATCCAAAAACTCCAACTCACCCAAAAGCCATTTCAAAATGCATCAACACGTTTTTTAATACTTATCAACATAATTTCTAATCAACACAATTTTATAGAGTCTACATTTATGATATTTCATCAATATGCAATTCATCAACAATCATTCTTATCAATGCCCAAAAACACAATACAACTCATGAGATCACATCTCATATCACAAAAACCATCAAAATTGCATTTTAATAAGAATCTCCCCAAATCAATTTAAATATTCAGTAATTATTAACTTAAATTTAAAACATTTTAAATGACCAACTTCCCTTACCTTGAAGTGGTGATCAAGCATAACTCTACCCCTTTTTATACAGCCTCACACCAAAAAGATCGTTCTATCACAAAAATAAAGGTCTAATCAATAATTTGAGCAAAATTTTAAGATCAACCTAAAAGACAGTTTCATCAAGAATAAAGGGAGATTACATGGACTCCAAAAATAGGCGTGCATGTATGGAAAATGGATTGCTCTGTAGAGTAATGAGCAAAAAATTAAACTTACCTAATGAGAGAAATTGAAAGAGGGCTTTGATAGAGTTTTTCACGTTAATCACTCTGTAGTGTTGAATGTTCACAAAGATGATATATTAGTCAGGTGTGTAGAAGGGAAAGGAAAATGGAATTAGAGGATTAGGTTTTTGGAAGAGAAACTTGTAACGTCCTAACTGAAAATTACTTAATAAAATAGATAATTGTAAATAAACTCAAATCGTCATAAAATAATATTCCCAAAATGCAAGAAAGTTTAAAAACTCGTTCACCGTGCTTAAATTCAAATCCATAAATCCATAGTAATTAATACAAGTTCCAAATCAACTGAAAATTAAATAACTCAATCATAAATGGTTCATAAAATAAAGTCCTATGATAACCCTCTCTCCCTGTCTACGCATTTCTAGCATCACCTGGAATATCATCTGCACACGTGTGATATGTCACACGATCAATGTCAAACACAAATAGAAATGGTGAACTCAAATCAAAATGAACACACAATTTAATAATATAAATACCCACCCAAAATACTCTAACTCAACTAATGTTTATTCTTGAAACCTTGTTGCCCTAAGGTATTCTAAAACATCATCTCATTATTTAAATTAAACTACTACCCCATGCATACAAGACAATTACTTGACCAAGGACCCAAGATATATCATGCTTCCACGAACCTGCCCATTCGTGGTCCAACCTCTATGTACCTCCCCACTTGTAGTCTAACTCTACGGACCTCCCCGCCCATAGTAGTCCAACACGCATGATCCATCCAGCTACGAACCTTTCCGCTCGTAGAAATTCTCAAGTATGAGCATGGAACATGCGAACCTCCCCGCTCGTATCCTCACAAGAGTATCACTAATATGAACCTCTCTGCTCATTTAATCGCATTCCAACACAAGTCATGAACCTACCTACTTGTGACAAAATCAAACATCTTCTGGTCCATATTTAACATCTCAATAACATGTATAATAAGTCCACACACATCCAAAAACAATAACAAATATCCCATACATCAATTATACACACACACACACACACACACCAACACACACACACACACACACACACACATATATATATATATATATATATGTATGTATACATTTACAATTGAGACCATGCTGACACTTGAGTTTATCCAAGAGTTAATCATATTCATAGTAGCTCTAAAATAATCAAGTAACACATATTCTAATAGAAAATCCAAGGATTATGATTTCATAATTTCATTTTATTCCTTTCTCTAAGAAAATATTACAACCTATAGACTCTATATCTACACATGTCATTTATATTTCTAACATACTTTCACACTTATCACCATAAATTAGTAAAGTTTTCCAAAAAGAACCCATATACTAATTAAACTCCTAAAATCACATAAAGATATAATATTATATTATTCTATATTTAATAGAATATCCAAATATGCAAATAACAGTACCATCTATATCCTTATATGAATACTTAATTATTTTATTTTATTTATTTTTTATTTTTATTTTTTATTTTATAATATATTTTAATATAATATATATCCCTTTGCAACCAATTTTGAATACTTAACTTTAACCTTTTACATAATATCATCACCTTCCATTTTTAATCACTTTATAACCCAAAAATAACCCAACTATAATTATAAAACCAACAAACCAACTTTGAAACCACCCCATAAAAAAAAGAGAACTAAAGAAAGGAGTGGCTGCACTCTAAAATCACGTGAGGTGATTTGTCCAAAGGAAGGAAGACTACCTCTTGAACCTAAGTCCTCTCAAACACCACACCATACGCTCAACCACTTGAGCTACCATCGCTCCTTATTACAATTGACCTAATTAATTCCATTAAATGTGTATCCATTTCCCATTTACTGTTAAATTAAATATTTATTTATATTTAATTTTCTTGGGTCTTACAAAGCTTTTGTTAAATAAATAAATGTAGGTTCGCACAATTCTCTCCCACTAAAAAAAAATTTGTCCTCGAAAATTGTCTTACCAGAGAAATAGAAAAATGTATGATTTTCTCATATCTTCCTCCAACTCCTTTATAGAATCTCCAGTCCTTTCATTCCATAATACCTTCACTAGGCTTATAGTCTGGCAATACCTAAGTTGTACCTAATGCCATATCAGATATCAAATTCCATTTTTTTGTATCAAATTGGTCGAACTATTCATCTGAAAATTTTTTCCCTTCTTTAATCCTTAAAACAGGTACAATTTGACTCAAAAGTCCTCAAATAGTACAATTTAAGCAATTTGGTAATATCATAGCTTCAAATTTAAGATTTTTACTAATAATACAATCACAAAGTCTCGTACCTAAATTGTCTCAATCAAATTTCACTAATGCATAATACACACACCAATTATCAATAAAATAAATCATTGCATCACAATAACAAACTAACTATGAAATCATTCAACCACCCTTCCATAGATCACAAACAAATAAGCACTTTAACAAACAAAATAAAAATAATAGGTTTCCCTTACTTTGAGTAGAAAACTTCTCTAACTAAAGTTGCTCCTTAGAGTCTTATTCCTCATAAGATGATTTAACTATACAAACATAGTCCCAATTAGAAATTTAAACATATCCTTATGATCACAATCAAACATATATTCACTTTGAGCTATTGAGTCACATGCATTGAACTACATGCTACATTTAGACTAGGTTTGATAAATTACAGTTTTATAATCATTGAGTAAGCTTTAGAATAATCGCAGTCTATAACGTTTGTTGCACTAGTGTAAGTTGCATATAAATTTCTTTTGATGCTTTGAAATACACATTTGGTAAGATTTATTTTCTTAAAACAAATATAAACACAGTAAACAACGTCCATGTGGTTATCTTCCATATGAAGAAATAATGACTTGACACACACACACACACACACACAAACCCACCAATATTCGATTCAAAAGTACAACGTTACACAAAGATTCAAAAGATTACGTTATCTTTCAAACATTACGCAACAATCATCTCCATGAAGAAAGTACAGTGTATACAATTTGATTTGTCTCATTGTTCTAAAGCTTTGCATATAATTAGTTTTTCGTGGGAGTGTGTAAAAGCTTTTGTATTCTTCACCATAGAAAGTTGTCCTCTAGTCAGGAAGCCATTCACATATCCTCTCTCTAAGAGTTACCTTTCTTTGAATAAACATTCTTTATTTGTAATCACAACTTACATTTACAATATTTGAGTTCTTAATCTTAGGGGAATTAAGGAGAGATAAATAAGAGTGGCTTGTGTACTCTCTATAGGCAATAATGATTTGGTATACTCAATTTCTAATAAATTTTTGATTAATGTAACCTTTTAAATTTTGACATAAGGAAAAAAAATTGAGTGTATCCCAAGAATTGTGAATAAATCAATATAAAATTGTTGTGTTGGCACTTTGTTCAACCCTTCTAAAGTTGTTTGATACTTTAGTTGGTGTAAGTGCCAACATTTTGAAGTTGGTTTTGTTATAAAAATATAATGTATTGCAAAAACTTTTCTAGATTCAAACTCCTATATCTAAAACCACATAATTACATACATTGAGTCACACATCTCATTCTACTCCACTACATCCTTTCTCTTATTTTATTGAGCTTATTTTCTACTCTCTTAAAAGTGTTCTTCTTGCTAATTCTGAGATCCTTGGAGATATTCGAGAAGTTCATGTCTCAGGAAAACCATCTAATTCATGTTCTTGTCATGTTTTTACAACAAGTTTTTGATAGAACGAAAGGTGTAATCCTATAATACTTACTCGTGATTGATCATCCACCTTTTTCCAAAGGATGTTGAAGTGTGGGAGGTGTAATCCAAATGATAGAACGAAAGGTGTAATCCTATACATTGTTGAAAATGACAACCACATTCTTATATGAAAAGCAAGAGTTTATACCAACCAATAAATGGATTGAATAACTAAAATATTTTTACCAGATGAATGCAAAAAAATGCAATACCTTTAGGGTGTTATCTCTAAAGATGAGTATGCAAAGTTTCACTCATTATTAGTGTATAAAGCGAATGTGGGACACACTAACCGTCACTAAAGAAGGTTTTAAGAAAATAAAAGGGAATAAACTTAATTCCTTGAGTATTCATAATTGGTAGTTTAACATAGAAGGGAATGAAAGCCATGTTCTACATATTCCAAGTAATTATAACATTAGTACTTACAATATCATGAACAAAAGATTAATAATAAAAAACTTAATTTCATTTCAAAAGTTTTCATTTAGATACTTTTTTTTTTAAGTTATACAAAGTTCTTTTTATCTTTTCAATTTGCAAAACATCCCTAAGTTTCACATGATTTTAAATAACATATCAATAATACACTTATCACATGATTTTATTAAAGATCATTTAAAAATATTTTACATTTAAAAAAATCAATTGAATTCTTTTTGTTAGAACATAATAGTTTACTTTCTACACTAGTGCATATTTGCCTTTCTAACTCGGGCTTTATGCCTTGATCAGAATGAAAACGAGGTATATAAATAAACAGTGACAATTTTGAAATTTACGCAATCTTTTATGCCTCAGTTACCATTACACTCGAGCTAGAAACCACCCTTCTACCTTGGTTGCGAAGGACCTGAGGCATAAATTGGTTACCTACTTCGGTTTTGTGTGAACCCGAGGCAAATAAATTTGTGTAGTCAAAAAAATAATTTTTTCAATTTTTTTTCCTGCTCTTTATGGCCTCGATTTTCTTGGAACTGAGGCAAAATAGGGTGTTATGCCTCGGTTATGTGTTAACTGAGGCAGAAGAAGGTTTTATGCCTTGATTTTTAATTCAACCAAGGTAGAAAGGTTAGGTTAAAAAAACCCCAAATCAGAAACAAACTGCACTTCATCTTCTTCCCTGCATGCAAGGGGCTTCTTCTTCTCCATTTTCTCTACACTTCGTCTTCGTCTTCCACCACCACAATAGACATCACGTCTTTTTCCTCTCCCTGGAGCGAACCACTGCACTACGCGTCTATCGCTGCTCCTGCGCGTCTTCTTCATCGCGTCATGTCCGCTATTGCGTGTAAGACCCGTGAAATTTAATTAATTAAATAAATATTTAATTAATAAATGTGGGTAATGAGAGCCTTTATGGCATTTAATATTGATTGATGTGATGTGGAAAAGTGCTAGCTTAAATGGTTGAGAGTACTTAATTGTATCAGAGGACTTGGGTTTGAGTCCTATGTATGCCTATTGTGTGTATTTAATTTATTTTTATTTTAAAAATATGCTTGATCATGTTGATTGATAATATAATCATAGAATTATATTAATCATCATGAAACATAAATTGGTTGAATGGTTGTGCATTAAGTTAGCATTGGCATGAGAGTGGGTTTGAACCTTGGGTAACCCAAACTAAACTATCTTTTTGCTAAAAGTTGTTTTGGCATGAATGTGAAAAGGTATAGGAACCCTAGCTGGCCAAAGAGCAGCCAAGAGTGGCTGTAAAACAGTCCATAACGAGACATTGAATGGCCATTAACATCCCCATTAAGCCTCATTTTCGTTTCTAGATAATTAACATACATTAAGACCTAATTAAAAGGCCAATTAGAGGAAAGGAAGAAGGTTTTCTGAGGCTACTATTGCACTGCACGTTAGGGAGAGAAATTCAGAGAGAAACGTGAGGTTGAGTGCAATCCAGGAGCTGAATTGGGTGAGAGAAGAGAAACCATTTTCTTATCAAAGAAGGAGACAATAACCTTCAAGTTTAGCAAGGAAATCCAGGTTAGGGGAGTTATACACGTTAATCTTTATGTTTAAACATGAATTGCATGATAAGTATGTGATGATTGTACATGAACCCCTTTCTGTTCGGTTAAATTTCGAGTTTCTGAAAATTCCCAGAAACCGCCTGGGGGGCTATGCATAGTTGCCAGGCGACACTGCTGTTTTGGCCTAATTCTGGGTTCTTGAGGAAGGAACCGCCTGGCGGCACATCCCTAGCCGCCAGGCGACACATGTTGCTTGCCCAGTTTTCTGGGTTCTGGTTGAATTGTCTGGCGGTGATGAACACCCGCCAGGTGACACGAGTCAATTTTGACTCGATTTTAGTGTTTTGGACTTCCTGTGTGATTTCTAATTGGTGGAAAGGGTGTTGAATTCTTTAAATGATTAAATGGGAGTAAATTATTGTGAAATTATGATCTAATAAAGGGAAATTGGATGATTATGGCATCATTCTCGTTTTAGGGTTGCGTAAGGAGGAACCTGAATGCGTGATTTGATTCAAGTGAGAATTTAACTGGAAGTGGTGTATTTTATCCTAAATAAGGGTTTGGGTGTCTAGGTGAAAGGGATTTTCAGGGAGTCTTCGCAAGTGTTGAAGTTCTGGAAAATTGCCTAGAATCATAAGTACTGCCTCGCGGCATGGGGCTTGCCGCCAAGCGCTAGCGCAGTGGTAGTGATATTGCGTGGCTGTGATGGCAGGCACTGGGGTGGGTTTTGTTGCAGTTGTATTTGTATTTGGAACTAGAAGAATTGATTTGGTGATATCCTTGGGTAAGTAATGATATAATCCTAATGCATAACCTAAAGTAGTGGCTTAAAACGTGGAATTGGATGGTATCAATTATTTTAAGACTGCTTATATGAAGTGTGATATAGTGTAAATTATGGACTGGTGTAAGCTATGTGAAGGAGGTCCAAAAGCGTGACTTGTTCTTTGATAGGGTTAGATTTATGAGTGAAGTGTTGGTAAGCACTTAGGAAGGGTGAATGGAAATTAAATACCAAGCTAATGTTTTGGACGTGAGTGGAATTGGCCTAGATGGGAGTGTGGTGTAAATGTTGTTAAGATATGGATGTTGTGTCTTGAGTCTTAGACACCTATGGGTAAATAATAGTGTGCCAAGGGTACGAGGTTAACAGTGGTATATGGTAAAGTTTGAAACATTGAATTAAGCAAGGTGATTTATTGGTAAACTTAGGTCGGTGAACCTAATTGGAATTAAGATCATGGGAAAACGAGTTAAATCACATGGTCTTGAGATTAATTAATTTGGTAGAGTTTAGTGATGGGGTGGTGCAGAGGGAGATGTAGAAATCAGTGAGGGAGAACTCAAAACCAGTACAATTAGATGTATTGATATAGCGCCTGACAGTAGAGTTGAAGCCGCCAGGCGATAACCACCAAACAAGTGCTCTTGGAACGTGTGCGTCTGGCGATGAGGGTGGTCCCGCTAGGCGATGTCTAAAAGTCTGGGTGCTCTAAGGCGTTTGGCGCCTGGTAGTACGCGTCCCCCGCCAGGCGGTCTGGAAGTGGGCAGCGCCTGGTGCTTTGTGGGTAGTGCAAGGCGATTTTGCTGCAGTAGAATTGGTTTTGTGCTGGCATTGTTTACGTGATCTACAAGGCTTTTAGGATATCTCAAAGGTCGGCTTGCTGGTGTTCCTTGAGTTGTGGCTTGGAATGTATCCCTTGAGTTGAGCTCAGGATAGGGGTTAAGCACATAGCATTTATTAAGTTGTGGCTCGGAATGACATTCCTCAAGTTAAGCTCGAGATGGCGGATGAACTTGAGGAACCCTTGAGTTGAGCTTGGGTTGACGAGTGTTGCCGGTGTGAGTGTGCTGGTTGTGGCCAGTACGAATAGGTCCAGATAGATTGCCCTCCTCAATAATTAGCTGACGAGTTTGGTAGTCTTGGGACGTTACGAACTATGTTCGTATTTGGTAACTCCACCTAGTGTTACGGTGTGTGATTCGTAGTATGGTTTCCCACACGTGCTCTATGGGTTATGGCCAATAGATATGGCAACAAGATATCTTGAGATACTCACTAGAAGACGTAGAACACGATTAACATGGTTGTGGCCATATGGTATGGAATCAAAGGAAGGAATTCCTTTGGTGTGATTGTGTGATATATATAAATGTGCTATATGTATATATGTTTATTTTGTTAGCTCACCATATATGCTTGTGTTTGATGACGATCGTGTACGCAGTACACGTGACCAGAGAATGTTGCAGGTGGATCTAGTGAGGCTCAGAGACAGAGCAGGGGCTAGCTGGGAGATTTTTTCTATAGAGATGTTTTTATTGTGAATTTTACAGACTTGTAATCTTGGTTTATGAATATGGATTGGTTTTATAATACCTTTTATAAATTGAATTTTGGAATTACTTTATAATGTGTTAAAGTTTTAATTTCCCTGTGTTTTTGGGAAACGAGGTGTTAATAAATGAAGCTGATGTAATAATTTTTTATTATTAATTAAATTCGTAATATTTGGTCGGGATGTTACATTGCGCGTCTTCTTCCTCGTATCAAGTCCGCCCCTATGCACTTACGCTTGGTGCCGCTGCTGCTATTATTGTGGCATCACGTTGTAGTCGCTGCTGCACTCGAAGACCCCATTATTGCATTGACGATGTTAAGAGGGAGGGAGGCTGCTGCAATTGTGCCATCATCACCGCTGTAGTTGACGTTGGTTGCCCCATAATTGAGGCAAAAAGATAATTCAAAATATTTTTTTTTAATTTTTAATGTCTTTTTGGCATCGGTTGTTATGCATATAGATTTAATACCATTATTACTTTTACTTAATATAGAGAGAAAAGACATAGAAGAAGAATAAACATAATAACATTTAATTAAAAAGTTACTTTAGTTAAAAATAAGAACGCCATAAATTAATTCAAATTAATTGAGAAGTTACATTAATTGATTTGAAAATTTACAACAGTTGTCAATTGAACAATAATCTTTCGATAACCAATGTTAAATCTATTTTGGAAAAGTAGTAAAATTAGCCTATTTTACTATTATTGTTATATATATATATATATATATATATATATATATATATATATATATATATATATTAGACTAATTGAACAATAATCTTTCAATAACCAATATTTAATCTATTTTGGGAAAACAGTATAATTAGCCTATTTTACTATTGTTATATATATATATATATATATATATATATATATATATATATATATATATATATATTAATTAGACTACTTAATAAATTATGTGTATTTTAGTAATTTAAACTGGAACGAAAAAGAACATAGATGAATATTAGGACATGTATGGGATTGAAAAAATATTAGATACCAATTCCCATCTCTATACTTAGTTAAAGAAAAATCAAATATTATTCGTACTCATACCTAGTTAATACGAGATTTCCCGTCAAAACATAAGCAAGTTCGAGCATTATCTGAAATTAACTCACATAAAAATTATTTATTTTTAATTTTATTAATTTAAGTTAACAAGAATAATGTATTAAGTAAAAAAAGAAAAGCAAAAAAATAGTTAAACCTAACCAATAAAATGAAAAGTGTTAAATTAAAAGGATCTCTTGGCGCGAGAAGGGAAGAAAAAGAAAAGAAATGGAGGATGAGTGAAGAAGTATCATAGAAGAAGCTACAGAGTTCTCATGATCAGAACAGTGTATGATACAAAGCTATTGAGGCTTGTAGCGCTACATGGCAAAGCCAAAACCATCACTCAATGCTTCTATTCCACTCATTTTCATCACCAAGATGCGTTGGATTCCTATTCCTACGCCACCATGCTCCAACAAGCTATCCAAAATCGCAACCCCAACTCAGGGAAGAGCCTCCACTGCCACATTCTCAAGCGAGGCGCCCGTTTGGACCTGTTCGCCCAAAACGTTCTTCTCAACACCTACGTTAATTTCAACTCCTTAGAGGATGCCTCCAAACTGTTCGACGAAATGCCCCTCATTAACACTGCCTCTTTCGTCACCTTGGCTCATGGCTTCTCCAGTTCAGGCCAATTTCATCACGCCCTTCACTTGCTTCTCAGGTACGCGTCTTCACAATTCCAGCTGCTGGTTAGTTAGTTAGTAACCTATTAGGAAGTTTGCTGCTTGCTAGTTGGGTCCTTTGTAAATTAATCCAATTAAAAAATAAAGGACCTCACAAACGCTAAAACGGGAACTTCCTTTTTACTGCATCGGATTTCAGATTTTTTTTTTTAATCCATGTTATTTGTGTGAATTATCGTTGATTTGTTGATGGCTCACAGAATCACTCCTGAGTTTATGTCATTCATGTTTTCATTTTTAAATTTTCGTCGCAATTTATATTTTTTATGAAAATATATTTAATTATAGATAACTTTTGGTAATTATTTGAGTGTGACTATGAATATCATTATCAAACTGGATAAGTTTATTTGTAAGGATTTACACTACTATTTGATATATAATTACTTATAGACGATGAGATGCTTTGAGTGATATGGTTGGTCTGGTTTGATCTCTGGTATGTGTGTATAGGAAAACATTTGTTGGGAGAGGTTAACCCCTTAAATGAGTCGTAATATCTCAAGGATTAGTCCTTGGCTTGGATCAAATTTAAATTTAAGGTAAGCCAATTAGATATTAAGAAAACTGAAGTGATTGAATGTGGAGGATTTTGCTTCGAAGATGATTCAATCCAATTGGTGAACACAGGTTGTTCAGAGAAGGATACGAGGTGAACCAGTTTGTTTTCACGACACTTCTCAAGTTGCTGATGAGAATGGAGTTGGCTGATACATCTTGGAGTGTGCATGCATACGTTTATAAGCTTGGTCATCACTCTGATGCGTATGTTGGGACTGCACTACTTAGTGCCTATGCTGTCTGTGGAAATGTTGATGCTGCACGTGCAGTTTTTGATGGCATTTGTTGTAAGGACATGGTATCTTGGACTGGAATGGTAGCTTGCTATGCTGAGAACTATTGCCATGAGGATGCATTGCTACTTTTCTGCCAGATGAGGACTATGGGGTACACACCAAACAATTTTACCATTTCTGCTGCGCTTAAGTCCTGTCATGGTTTAGAAGCATTTGAGGTTGGGAAAAGTGTTCATGGATGTGCTTTGAAAGCATGTTATGATAGGGATCTTTATGTTGGCACTGCACTGCTTGAACTGTATGCCAAATCTGGAGAGATTGCTGAGGCGCAGCAGCTTTTCGAGGAAATGCCCAAAGATGATCTTATTCCATGGAGTCTCATGATTGCTCGGTATGCTCAAAGTGAAAAAAGTAGGGAGGCTTTGGAGTTGTTTTGTCGATTGAGGCAATCATCTGTTCTCCCTAATAATTTTACTTTTGCTAGCGTGCTGCAAGCTTGTGCATCTCTGGTTTCGTTGAATTTGGGAAAGCAAATTCATTCTTCTGTACTGAAAGTTGGTCTTGACTCAAATGTGTTTGTGTCAAATGCCCTCATGGATGTTTACGCCAAGTGTGGTGAAATTGAAAACTCCGTGAAATTATTCATTTGGTCGGAAGAGAAAAACGAGGTAACTTGGAATACTATAATTGTTGGTTATGTTCAGTTAGGGGATGGGGAGAAAGCCTTAAATTTATTTTCAAATATGCTTGGATATGATATACAGCCAACAGAAGTGACATACTCAAGTGTTTTGCGTGCCTCTGCCAGTTTAGTTTCTTTAGAGCCAGGGCGTCAAATTCATTCCTTAACCATCAAAACCATGTATAACAAGGATAGTGTAGTTGCAAATTCTTTGATAGACATGTATGCTAAGTGTGGTAGAATTGATGATGCTCGGCTAACATTTGATAAGATGAATAAACGAAATGAAGTTTCGTGGAATGCTATAATCTGTGGATATTCTATGCATGGGTTGAGTATGGAGGCTCTAAACTTATTTGACATGATGCAAAAGGCCAATTGTAAACCAAATAAACTCACTTTCGTTGGTGTGCTTTCTGCATGTAGCAATGCAGGGTTGTTAGACAAAGGACGAACTCATTTTGGGTCAATGTTACAGGACTATGGCATTGAACCATGCATAGAACATTATACTTGCATGGTTTGGCTTCTTGGAAGATTAGGTCAATTTGAGGAAGCAATGAACCTCCTTGGAGAAATTCCATTTCAGCCCAGTGTTATGGTGTGGCGTGCACTGCTTGGTGCTTGTGTTATACATAAGAATCTTGATCTAGGTAAGGTTTGTGCTCAGCACGTACTTGAGATGGAGCCCCATGATGATGCAACTCATGTACTTCTGTCAAACATGTATGCCACTGAAAAGAGATGGGACAGAGTTGCTTCTGTTAGAAAAAACATGAAAAGGATAAAAGTGAAAAAGGAACCAGGATTAAGCTGGGTTGAGAACCAAGGTGTAGTTCATTATTTCACTGTCGGAGACACCTCTCATCTCGACATTAAACTAATACATGCAATGCTTGAATGGTTAAACAAGAAAAGCAGGGATGCAGGGTATGTTCCTGATTGCAGTGTTGTTCTTCTTAATGTGGAGGATGATGAAAAGGAACGTCTCTTGTGGGCACACAGTGAAAGACTGGCACTGGCTTATGGACTGATACATATTCCACCTGCATGTTCTATTCGTATCATTAAAAATCTTCGGATTTGTGTAGATTGTCACACTGTTATAAAGTTGATATCAAAAATTGTGAAGCGAGAAATTGTTATCAGAGATATAAACCGGTTCCATCATTTTCAGCATGGCATTTGCTCCTGTGGTGACTACTGGTAACTGGCGTAGTCAAGCAGCGTTTAGAGAGTGATTAGATATATCTTTAATCTCTAAGTAAGATCAATTTTGTCTTTTAGACAACATTAGTTTATCTCTTAGAGTAGTTTTATCTTTTAGTTAACATTCTATTTATATATATATATATATATATATATATATATGGGTGAATACACTTCATGTTGTTGTCTTCTGTGCATTATGCAGAATTATTACATTCAACCAGTAGGATTGAGATTTTTTCTGTAGCGTCTCTCGTTGTGAAACTTGTGCAAGTTCAAGCAATAATTAAATAAAATATATACAAATTTGGGTGAATGTTTTAAATTGTGTTTTGTATATTTTTATCAGTTCGCCAACCACACCATTGCGTGGTATGCAAAGTCAGCGTCTAGCAAAGTTAGTAGTCTTTTTTAACTTTGTCAAAGGCTAGCAACCCTATAATAAATTTCTTCTCACAATAGATGTTAAACGAGGTTTGATAATTTAGAATTACTTTTTAATACTTACTTAAAATATTATTTTAATTAATGATTTTTTAATTAACGTTTTGACGTGGTATATGGTAAAATTATTATTATTGTTGTTGGTGTTGTTATTTTCTATTTTATTTAAAGTGCCTTATACTTTAGAAAAGTTAGACGTACTTTTATACATAAAACACCTGATGTATATAATTTGCTTCAATATATGTTATGCATAAAGGTTTTACTTTCAAGGTATAAGTTTTTATATAGTTAAGTGATTTAAAATTATAATAAGTATGACTTTACTATAAATCAATTATTTGATAATCAATTTGATTTTTTAATTTATTAAAATATCTCCTGTTTTTCTATTGAAACAGTTATTCAAACACCCTTAAAAATATGCGCAAAAAACTTATTTTGTAGTAGTCACACAACTTCAAGTAATTCACATAATTGCTTGAATTGGAAAGAAATCGATAAATAAAAAACATTGGATTAACTTCACAGTAGAGCTAAGCGATCAACAATTATTTCTTTTCCTAAAAATTCCATATATTTGAAAAACATGAGACTAATTATTTATATTGTAGAAATCATTAAAGAGAGTTTTACCTCTTTTAATAACCAATCTTTTTCCTACATACAATCAAGAAACAAACATCTATCTACATACTTAAAATAATTAATTGCTTATCAACTAGGTTGACCTTGTGTACAGCAAGGATTAGTAAAATTAGTTAAAAACTATTAAAATAGTGGAAGATATGTATGGTATGAGAGTTATTCAGAGATTATTTTAGTCAAGATTTGGACATATTATATCATCAGTTATCAAATTCTTTTAATGCTTAAATTTAATGGTGTGTTGAAAATTTCACATATAGATAAATCTAAATTATAATTTAAAAGGGGATTATTAAACCTAAAGTAAACGTAGTCTCACTAACTGAGATGATTAGAGTCTCTTAAAAGACTTACGTTTACTTTCTAAAATCTCTAAAGGGATAATGCATTTAGAAGTAGGAATGTTGGCCATATGCAACTGTTTGCAATGAAAGTGACAAGACTTGCATGGAAGGTATTTGAAGACAGAGTTCCATGAAAGGTCAATTTGTCCTAAAGGGGAATCCTACCACTGAATGGACCAAGGACATTTTTCTTTCCAAGAAACAAAAGCAGACAAACCGAGCATGTATTCTTCAAATGTAATCATATTGTTGTATTTTGCAAAGAATTTATGCTTGCTTTGGCGTGGAGATAACATTGTATAACATTGCATAGAAAGTCACTCCTCACAATATATGATTTATCATGAGTGCTGATGAGTTCTGTTTTTATGTATTGATTAATTATTATTTTTTTTGGTGATAGGGTTAAGAAAACCTATTAATTAATTAGGTGAAGCATCATTTGTGTAAAGGTACAACTACCTCTTTTAATGATTTTTCCTCTATAAAAAAGAGTTAATAAAGTTATTGAATAAATAAATATAATAAAAATGACAAATCATGCAATATTTATATATGAAATCTTACAACTTACATACATATAAAAATCACTTCAATAAAAAAAAAATGTATGTGAAACACTAGCCTAGCCACCTTTTAGAACTCCCCTCCACAAACCAACAACAAAAGATACATAGAATCAACACTATAAAACACTATTTGCATCAATCAATACTATACAATTATTTTTTTTCCTATAGGGAAATTGTAGTCTACATTGAATGTATCTAGAAAATTAGGAATAGATTCTCTTTTTTCCACTTTTCATTTCAGAGGAGACACATTCTAGAGAAACAAATATTGGAGCATAAATATTTCTTGTGTGCCCTTTTTCTTTCCCAAACGTGTCAGAGGAAACTTGAAAAAGATTCATCCCTGAAACAGTAGAAAGAAATTTCAGAACACAAATTTTGACCCATTTTCTCTTATTCAGATAATGTTAATGAAAATTTCATTAGATATGTCACACTTTTTAAAGAGTTAATGCTCCATATTTTTGTTATAAATTGGATAAAAGAATTTTAATTCGTTCCTATTTCAAATATTTATATATCATATATTTTACTCCTAGTTTCAAATGTTTATACGCTAAAAGTTAGAGACATGAATTAAAGTTTCAGTGTAACTATAAAGACAAAAATGAAGATTTTAATAGTCAAAGATTAAAGCCAAATGTTTATCAACTTTATACAAATTTAAAAGTTAATCCTATTTTAAATTAAGAAATGTCACATATATAATAATATTTTTTATTTTTATTTCGCTTGTATTCGTCATTTACTACATATCATAATAATAATAAAAAAAATACATAAACAAAAAAAAAACTATGCAATTTAGTGTAAGAAAGGTGGTTTAATAACTTATCTTAAAAAATCAATTAATTGAAAAACAAAATTCAGATACAATATTACAAAAGGGTTATTCTTAAATTAAATAAAAAGTTTTGTATAATGACATAATTTAAAATGTATATAAAGAAATTTGTACAGAAATAATTATAAGAGAGAAGAAAATGAAAAAAATGAAAAATGATACTAACTTTTTTTGTTGGGAAAGTAATGGATTGATTATCTGTAACGTGGTTTGGGGCTAGCATTAGCGGGAGAAACAGTGTTTCCTTTGGCAATGTTCTGCACAAGCACATCGCCAACGCTTTCTCCGATGCCCTCCACGAGTCCTCCGATGAACTCAATGACCACCTGGGAGGCAACGCGGGCGGCGGCGGCGAGGACGCTGGGCTTCTGCGGTGGCCTGATGCCGTTGGCGAGGAGGCCGTTGATCTTGGTCTTAGCGCAGGCGGCGTGGAGGTGGTAGTCGCAGACGGTGCAGCGGTAGACCTTGCCGGACCTGCGCTTCTTGCACTCGGCGCAGACGAAGGAGGCGGGGTCGACGGCGGCGGAGGAGGTGGCGGGGAGGATCCTGAGAGTGTGGGGATGGGAAGGGAAGTCGATCTCGGTGTTGAGCATGGCGCAGCATGGATGCATCTGGAAGGCACAGGCCGTGCAGAGGAAGGCGAAGCCCTTCGTCGGTTTCCCACACACGTCGCACTTCACTTTCCCTCCCATTCCACTTTTTCCTGAAACACGTTTACCATGCAATCAAGTTTTACACCATTCTCTCACAAATCTTACACTTCCAGATAAAAAAAAAAAAAAAAAAAATTACAGGAGAGA